>Ga0233425_10004785_pt1 | contig 22227 bp, 3 predicted proteins | sample Watercolumn_Towu_2_FD_181712 | JGI IMG/M metagenome (GOLD analysis project Ga0233425, IMG submission 181712) | Freshwater microbial communities from Lake Towuti, South Sulawesi, Indonesia - Watercolumn_Towuti2014_140_MG | ecosystem: Environmental > Aquatic > Freshwater > Lake | place: Indonesia...
TCGAGGCACTGACCTTGAAGTCTTTGGTATTGAATGCCCCGGTCAGCACCATGTCCTGCCCCTGGGCATTCTTCATGCCCGGTGCGGCAATGGATACGGTACCGTTCGCATCGCCGACGGCGTTCGGCGTACCCTGGCTCTCAATCTTGACCTGCTTCACCTGGCCATAGCCGGGAACCGTCGCCGTGATCGTCCCATCCACGAAGGCCTGGCCGCTGCCGTTAGTGAAGTTGGGGTTGTTCGGATAAACGCTGACATAGACCATTGGCTGTAATGGATCACTCAGGACATTGATCGGGCCGGAGAGGTTGGCCCGGTAGGATCCGAGCTTGCCACCGGTCACGTAACCGCTGACGTTACCGTTGGCGATGAAATCGAGGTTCTTCCAAGCCAGCGAATTAACGGTTACGGAGAGCAGCGCCCGCGTTTCCAATGACTCCAACAGCAAGGGTCGGGCCGCCAAGTGCCGTCGCGCGGTGGCATCCGCTGCCTTGTGAATTCTTGAGACCCTGCGACGGAGCCCCGACCAGCGCAACCAGCCGACGGATTGACTCGCCATAGAAATGCACTCCTTCAACCGAAATGAAACGGCCCGCGACGCGGGTGTTGGGAGGCCCGACACATGCCGACACCCAATGAAAGAACTTCCAGCCGCCAAGCACGGTCTATAGTACCAAGATTACCCATTTACCGCAAATAAACATTTGCGACTTGCGCGGCAGGGGACCGCAGGCAATCCCCGTCGTTGGTGGGGAATGCGGTGAAATAACCTCGGCCGGCATGACTCGCGTCATGCCGCTGCCAGGATCTGATCGACGGCGGCGGCGGACAGCGGCGCGACATCGTGGATGGTGCCAATTCCCTGTCCGGGAATGGTTGTGACTCAGTCAACCGTTTCCTGGGCTGTTTGATTGCGCCTTTGATGAGATGGGGTAAATGGACAATCTAGCGCGGAAATTTGTGTTGCGACGCGACGCGCAAACCGGTTGTAGCCGGTTTCCCACATGTGCCGAATCTACGGGATATCCGTCTCTGGTCCGACAGACCAGCCGACTTTATCGGTGCGGGGGGTACGCGACATGTTTCCATTTGCCCTGGGGCGCTCGGCCGCGATCGCGTTCAGGGCGGTCATTTGGACTGCGTTCGCGCTGTCGCTGAGCGGATGCGTGGGCGTGAAAGACTACGTCTGCAACGGTTTCAAGGTCGGGCCGAATTACTGCCCGCCGCTGGGGGAAACGGCCGAGCAGTGGATCGAGGACGCGGACGGGCGACTGCGGCAGGATGTGGCGGATTTGAGTTGTTGGTGGGGCGTGTTTCAGGACCCTGTGCTGGAGGGGCTGATCGCCAATGCTCAGGTCCATAACCTCTCTCTCCGCGAAGCCGGCTACCGCGTGCTCCAGGCTCGAGCCCAACTGGGGATTGCGCGCGGCGGTCTGTTTCCGCAATCGCAGTATGCGTCGGGAAGCTACCGGCGTTCCGGCACACCGGTCGGTCCCCGGAGCCCGATCACGGCCGAGATCGGACCAGGCAACCTTATCCCGGAGGGTGAGTACACTTTCGAACTCCAGAGTGAAAACAACTTCGTGAACCAGTGGAATGACGGTTTCAGCCTGGGCTGGGAACTCGATTTCTGGGGCCGATATCGCCGCGAGGTCGCGGCGTCGACACACGCCTTGGAGGCATCGACCGCCGGGTACGACGAGGTGCTAGTCACGATGCTGGCCGACATCGCCGCCACCTACGTGCAGATCCGGACGCTCCAGACGCGGATTGAGTTTGTGCAGCAGAACATCGCCGAGCAGCGGAAGATCGTCGAGATCATCCAGCGACTGCACGAGATCGGAGATCCGCGGCCGGAACGGCGTTTAGAACAGCCGCGGCAATATCACGTCGAGCAGATCCAGAGCATTCTGGCCCAGACCGAATCCGCCGTCCCGCAACTGCAAATCGAACTCCGGCTGGCCTGCAACCGGCTGTGTGTGTTGCTGGGCATCCCGCCTCGAGACGTGCTCGAGGAAATCGGCCTCGGTGCGATTCCGAGCGCTCCCCGCGAGGTCGCCGTGGGCATCCCGGCCGACCTGCTCCGCCGACGACCGGACGTCCGCCGCGCGGAGCGTCAAGTAGCAGCGCAGGCGGAGCAGATCGGGATTGCCATGGCGGAGTTCTTCCCCAGCATCACGATCTCCGGCACGCTGGGTTATTCGTCTCCCGAATTCGATCAGCTGTTCAATGCCTCCCGGGCATTCAATTCGGACGTCGGTCCTGCGTTTCACTGGAACATCCTGAACTACGGGCGGATCCAGAACAACGTCCGCGTGCAGGATGCGCACTTCCGCGAGTTGCTGACCAATTACCAGAACTTGGTCCTGCAGGCGAATGCCGAAGTGGAAAGCGGCTTGGTGCGATTCCTGCGAGCCCAAGAGCGCGCCGTAGCCCTCGACCGGAGCGTGAAACACATGCAACGAGCGGTAGCGGGAATCGAGGCCGCCCGGGAACTGCGCGGAGCCGACGCAAACCAAATCTCGATCATCACGCAAACGAAAGTCCAGCAACAGGATCTGCAAGCCCAGGCACACGGCGAAGTAGCGCAGGGCTTGATCCAAGTGTACCGGGCGTTGGGCGGCGGTTGGGAAGTCCGCACGATCTTTAGCGAGGTGCTGCCGAGCGAGCCGTCTGAGTCGGAGGCGCCGGCTGCCGAGCCGGCGGCGCCGCCCGAGGAGGTCTTGCCGCCGCCCGCCAACCCCGTGCCTTCGCCCGCGGATCTGTAAGCCCGGATTATTCACCGCAGAGGCACAGAGGGTGAAGAAAGGACAAGTAAGGCAAGTAGTTTCGCAACGATTACGCTTGGACCCAATCTGACGAACTGCAAATTCCGCCTCTTGTGTTTTTCTCTGAGTTCTCTGTGGCTCTGTGGTTGCTCTTCTGGTTTCGTGCATTATCCGGGTAAGGGCACAACAAGGCGGCGATGCGACCGCAGTCACGGACCCGTGCGATCCAATTCGTGAACCTGTCCCCGGCCCAACCAGCGGCCCAATGACCGCAAAATCTGCTCGCGAGGCGGGCGCACAGCCAGCGAGGCGGGACAGGCTGCGTGCCAGTTCCGCGAAGGGCGATGGGCCCTCGCCGATGATAGCCCCAGTCCGATCTGGAGTGCCGGGAACGGATGAAAGCACCCATTCCGGGTAATCCTGGTCGTTCGCTGGTCGATCCAATCGATCGCTCGCAACAAAGAAACCAGTACTTAACGCTCCCTATAACAGTTCCACCCGGATGTTACCCCATTCGCGTCCGTCGGTCGGAGTTGGGCCGTTGTCGTACTGCTGGAACTTGATGCGGAAGTCCGACGTGTAGATGATCCCGGCGGCCGCGATGGCCGCGTCCAAATCCACCAGGAAGGCGCCTGTGGAGGCTACGTTAAACGCAGCCACGCGGTGCCACGTCACGCCGTCGGCGCTGATGAAAATCCCGTCGCCAGGGTGGGCTTCGTCCGATAAGTTCCAGTGATTGCCGCTCAGCCGTACCTTGCTCTGGCCCAGGAGATTCACGTGCAGAATCGCCTCGTTTTGCGAGTACGTCCCGTTGTTCACTCCGTCGTCCATCCGCAGCCGGCCACCGACCACCGAGATCCGACCTTCGTTGGTGGATCGGTACTCCCAGCCTTGTGGACTTCCGGGTCTACCCGCCGAGAAGTCCTGGAAGTACGGCTGACCCAATCTCACGATCTGAGGCGTAGGCGGCGGCACGACTTCCACCCGGATATCATCCCATTCGCGCCCGTCGGTCCGAGCTGGGGAATTGTCATACTGTTGGAACTTGATTTGGAAGTCCGACGTATAGCTGATCCCGGCCGCCGTGACCGCCGCGTCTAACTTCACCAGAAAGGCGCCTGTGGAGGACACGTTAAACGCGGTCACACGATGCCACGTCACGCCGTCGGCACTGATGGCGATCCCGTCGCCAGGGTGGACTTCGTCCGATAGGTTCCAGTGATTGCCGCTCAGCTGTACATTGCTCTGGCCCAGGAGATTCACGTGCAGAATCGCCTCGTTTTGCGAGTACGTGCTGTTGTTCACTCGGTCGTCCATCCGCAGCCGGCCATTCACCACCGCGATCCGACCTTCGGAGGTCGAATACGACTCCCAGCCTTGCGGACTTCCGGGGATGCCCGACGAAAAGTCCTGGAAGTACGGCTGACCCACACGTACTTGCACGGGTGTGGGCGGTGGCGGGAGGACGTTGATGATCACTGTGTTGCTGGACGTCTTGAACGCACAGTCGGTCACCGAAAGCGTTACTTTGTGCCATCCCACGCCGAGGTTCGTCGTCAGGATCGGTGTATTCCCCAACACTCTGCCGCCTTCGGTCCATTCATAGTTGCGGATGACTCCATCGGGATCCGAGGAGGCGGATCCGTTCAAAGTGATCGCTTCGAAGCCGTTCCCATCCTGGTCACGCCGCCACTGCTCGGGACCCGCCTCGGCGATGGGAGCTTGGTTGCCGGTAGCGAGGCGTGGGCACTGAATATCGCGCTTGATCACCGCGCCGGAGGACGTGAGTTGCGTGACGGTCAATTCGGGATTCGGGACGTTGAGCTGATACTCCATACGTTCCAAACCCCTCACCGCATAGAAGCCGCCCCACCAAAGCCAAAGACCAACTTCGTCTCGCGACTCTCGGGAGGTATGTGTCACGCTGAGCAATGCGTCGGGCTTTCCGTTGCCATTCAAGTCCTTCACGTACCGCATTCTCCATGAGTTCACGCCCGAGTCGTACGGGCATCTCCCCACGAGGTATTTGTCATTGAAGAGAGTTGCGAACCAGGAAGTATTGATGCCCCAAAGTTCCACCTTGTTGCCAGCATCGTCGCTGACAATGGTGTCGAAGAACGCGTCGGCCCGTCCGTCGCCGTTGATGTCGCGCGGCCTGGGTCGTGTGTTGTCTGCGACATTGAAGTGCCTGGTCCACGCTACCTCGACGATATTTCCGTCTGGCGCCTCTCCCTCTGCCACTAGGGTCGCCCGCTCCGCCAGTGATGCTGGCAGGGGGGACACGCCGCTAAGCAGATTCCTCGCTTCAAGAGTTTCGATGCAAAGCCGTCGCCGAGCAAAGTGGCCTGTCTTTCGCCTCATGACTTCTTCCTTTCAAATCGGACGCGCGACCTGGGTGCCCTTGTTGGCAGCTTGAATCCCCCCCCTCTTGCCTGCGTTTCGCCTTCGACCCCCATTGACACCGTCAAAAACCAGCACTGCGTTGCCGCTTCTTAACAAGATTCCCCATCTTATGCAACCCCCCAACCATTTTTATTGGCATTGGGAATAGCCGCTCACGGGGTTGTTGGCTCTGCACACGAAACATCCCTGCGAAACGCTCAACGAGGCCTGCCGGATCGCGATCTCGTACGATGTCTTCCGTTTGAGAACGCTGCGCGAACTGATCCGGCGGGGCGGACCACTTGCAGCAGTCACTGCCGTTCCTTGTCGAACATCCCCTCATTCGTCCCTTGTCCGACTACGGAGACTGGTTGCACGACGCCTTGGCAGGATCCCGGGGGAGGAACCAGCAGGACCCCCAGGTTCTTCCCCCGGAACCCCCACCCACCTCCTTCCCCTCGGATTCCGTATGCACGACTGCCGTAGCGTGCCCTGACGGACGACCGCCCCCTTCAGCCAGCCACCAGCTCGCCTCTCGCCGCCCTCGACGCGCTCAGCGGGTGGAGCAGTCTATCTGAGCATACGCAGATGGGTCACTCCCAGCCCAAATCGCGTCCCAAGAAATCAAAAAGCTGTTTGTTAAGAGGTCGAAAGAACGCAACCAATTTCTGTCTCGTTGGTTCTTCCATCGTTCCAGGCGGTCCCGGATTGTTTGCCTCAATCTTGACCGGAGTGTAGTCGTCCGTGAGTCCCAAAAAAGAATAGACTTGTTTGGCTATTGCTTTCGGATCTGAGAAAAAGTCTTCCGCCTTGACAACCATAATATTGTCTTTGTCGAATAGACGGTACAAGAGCCTCACAAATGGCAAGTAGATACTGGTCTGAATATACGTAGCGTCCACCCCCGATAAGGTCCGCCAAACGCTTGCTCCTGATTGTAACGCCTCCAATTCAACCGAGACAATCTCCGAAAAACCCGGGTAGTTCTCAAACATCGGGTCCTTTTCATAGGGTGCCAACAACTCTTTGTCCCATCTCCATTGGGCAAAAGTCCGATGCACAGGGTCGCGCAAGATCAAGACAAACTTACCCTTTGGTGCAATATTTCGCGCGAAGAATAAAAAACTCAAATCGGGTATTATAGGATTGCAGTAACCGGTAATGGCCGTGCCGTATTTCCTCCTGACCCTCTCCATTTGCGTTTCGGTTGGGAATTGCGCTAGAAGTAACCGTTTGAAAGGAATATTGCGTACTTCTTTTGCCAAGGGCAGAACCACGCCGGGATGCTGCATCACATAGTCAGATAACGCAGATGTCCCTGACCTGACTGCGCCAAGAATGGCAAAATCCGGTGCAACACGACTTCGGCTGAGACGTGACCGCGCCCAGACCTTCCACAGCGGTGGCGCGATGAAATAGTAGTTTAGAAAATTCCTAGGGATCCATTGGAGATATCTTCTGCGCCAACGACTTCTTGTCGTTATGAGTGTGTGATCAAAGGCTTTCGCTTTCTCGATTGCCTTGATCTTTTGTTGTTGTGTCATCATGACGCCGCAGTTTTCTAAAATCGGGATCTTCGGCCACACGATGGTTCAAACCTCCGCTATTGTGCAATGGTCTTCAGGGATTTGTTCGATTGTGAGTTGCGGGCGCATTGACAGCTGGAAATCACCAGCTGCGAGCGTCGCTGCCGAGCGATTCAGCAACCGCCCTTCTGCAGGTATTGCCCGAGGCGCTCGGCCAGCGAGTCCACCGCCGGTTTGCGCAACATGGCGTAGTGGTCTCCAGGGACTCGTTCGATTGCGAGGTGCGGGCAAAACACCCCCCAGCGGTCATCTGCGCTGTCTCGTGAGCCAGTGCAACGGAACAGTACGGCGGCGTGATCGTACGGAGTCGGCGTGTGAAGCGACATGGCCGCCAGGTGTGCTCGGCAGACGTCGGCCAAGCGACGAACGTCGTCAGCGCCGATGCGTCGGGCCAACTTCGCCTTCTGGGCCAGGAACTCCAACCGATGCTCTACGGGTATCTTGTCCAGCTCTTCGAGCGGGATCTCCAGGAACCGGGCGACTTGGCGAGTCACGACTGCCTCGTTCGGGGCTTGATCCTCGTGATCCGGGACAGCCAAGTGCGTGTCCAGCATGGCCACCAGCCCCACGTGCTGACCAACATCATTCAGTCGACGCGCGACCTCTAGGGCTATCAATCCTCCCATGGACCAGCCTGCCAGGAGATAGGGACCTTGCGGCTGAAGGCTTCGGATTTCGTCGACGTAATACGCGGCCATGTCCTCGATGCGATTGTGCGGTTGCTGGTCGGCGGCTAGTCCTTGGGCCTGCAGCCCGTAAACCAGGCGCTCGGGCCTCAACTGGCGTGCCAGCGGAACGAAGGCGGCAACGTGTCCACCCAGCCCGTGGATACAGAACAGCGGCGGTTCGGCTACGCCATCGTGAAGTCGTACGAGAGACTGTCCTGCCGTGATTCGGTCGAGATCGGCGATGAGTGGTTCGTAGGTTTCGTATGTAGTCGTTGTTCGCGGCGACACCCCGCACCTCAGGGTAGGCAATTGAGACAGGCGGGTCTCCGGATCGGTAACGAGTGTCTCGATGAGGACAAGTAGTCGGTCGCCAAACTGTTGTATTGTCTCCACATGGAAACCGTCCCGTTGGTACTTGAACAATGCTTGGAACTTATCACCTCGGACGGTCAGGGCGAGCTGCAGGTCGTCGGCGAGGAATCGTTCTGGCCCGTCCAGCGGTAGATGGCTCGCTGTCAGTTGTTCATCTCGCTGCAGGGGACTTCGCGACGAGGACTGCACGGAGACGAAAGCAACCCGCGGCTGCAGCGACTGGGAGCCGTCAAGATCCCAACCCGCGGCTTCTTTGACCAACTCATAGGGCAGATTCTGGTGGTCGAGGGCCTCAAGCAGCGCTTGGCGAACTCGTTCCAGGGCAGCCGCCATGGTCGGATCGTTTCCGAAGTCGGTGCGCACCGGAAGATAGGATACAAACGGTCCGACCACTCCCTGCAGTTCGGATCGCGGTCGACCTGCGTGAGCCACGCGGATCATGCTGTCGTCTTCACCCGTTCTCCAGCGCACCAGAAGCTTCAGCGCGGTCAGAAAGACGACCGACGGCGTGACGTTCTGTTGGTGGCAGAATTGGCGGATTCGTGATTCCAGCGCCGGTGGAACAGGCAACAGCTGGTATGCGGCGACGTCGGGGCCTTGGTTCTCCCCATCGTCTCGAATCGAGGACGGCTTGCGCTCGCTGGCCAGCTTCTGGCGCCAGTAGTCTTTCAGCCGCATCGCATCCGCGCCTTGGACGTATTCCCGCTGCCAGACAGCATAGTCCGCGAACTGGATGGGCAAGTCGGTAAGGGGTGACGGCCGGCCGGCGGCGAAAGCTCGGTAGAGGGTAACAATCTCACGTATGAGGATCTCCACCGACCAGCCGTCGTATACCAAATGCGGCAAGGAGAACAATAGCAGATGTTCATCTTCAGCACTGCGCAACACGCTCAGAAGAAAGAGGGGCCCACGGGCAAAATCGAAGACGTGCTGTTTGTGTCGGCGTTCCTCTTCGTCGTACGCGGCCTGCTGTTGGGCATCGGTCAACTGACTCACATCGGTCAATTTGATCACCGCCGGCGACGGTGGCAAAACGGACTGATACAGTTGACCATCCTGTTCTGCGACTGATGTCCTTAGTATCTCATGTCTGCGTAAGATCTCATCCATCGTCCGTTGGACTGCATCGATGTCAAGCTTACCGGTCAGCGGAATTGCTCGCACGATCCGTGGCGTTTTGCCAGGATCACGTTGTTCGGCTCGCCACATGGACTCCTGCATGAAAGACAACGGTGCACGGTCACGCCGTGTTCGGGGGCGAACGGGCGGGCTGTTCGATCGGCTACCGGACAGCCGAAGCATCTCCAGAATGCTGCTGAGGGCCGCCACGGTGGGATTCTGGAATACGTCCAGGATGTGGATCGCGACGCCGAAGGCGTCCTCGATTCTAGCGCACAGCCGTATCACCAGCAGTGAGTTTCCACCCAACTCGAAGAAGTTATCCTCGACTCCCACTTCATCGATGCTCAGCACCTCCGACCAAATCTCGGCCAGACGCCGCTCGGTCGCCGTGCGCGGCGCGGCGAAATCGCCGTGTAGCGTCGAGCGACTCCAGTCCGGCTCCGGCAACGCCCGGCGGTCCACCTTGCCGCTGGTGGTGGTGGGAAGCGAGTCGAGCGGCACAAAAGCCGCTGGGATCATGAAATCCGGAATCCGATCGGCCAGGAATCGCCGCATTTCCGGAATCGTCGGCGACATCTGATCTTTCCCGACCACGTAGGCCACCAACTGGAGATCGCCCGCAGCGCGCTCGCGGGCGACGACGGCCGCCTCCGCCAGCAACGGGTGTTCGCCCAGGACCTGCTCCACCTCCCCTGGCTCGATGCGAAAACCTCGGATCTTCACCTGATGGTCCACTCGACCGACGAACTCCAACTGACCGTCAGCGCGCCAACGGACCAGATCCCCCGTCTTGTACATCCTGGCGCCGGGCGACTCCACGAATGGATCCGGCAGGAAGCACTGCTCGGTAAGCTCCGGCCGGTTCAGATAGCCGCGGGCAACGCTTTTGCCGCCGATGTACAGCTCGCCGTGGACCCCTACGGGAACCGGCTGAAGCGCGTTGTCCAGCACGTACGTTCGCATGTTCGCCAGGGGCCGGCCGATGGGCACTCGATCGGCCTGGCCGTCGGCTCGCCCCAATTCGGCCGACGCAGCCACCACCGTGGTTTCCGTCGGCCCGTACGTGTTCAGCAGCCGCACGTCATCCCCGACGCAGTCAAACCACCTCCTCACATCGCCGGCCTGTGCTTGTTCGCCGCCAATAATCATGACGCGAATCTTGGCGGGCAACGCCAGCCCCTCCGTGTCCATGGCAGCCGTCAATTCGCGCCAGAAGCCCGTCGGTAGCGTGAGTACCGTCAGTTCCCACTGATGGCACAGGCTCAAGAACTTCGCGTACGAATCCAGCATGTCGTCGCTACGGAGCACCAGGGTGCCGCCGCGCGTCAGACACGGATAGACCTCTTCCACATGCGCGTCATAGCTGACCGAGGCGAACTGAAGTACGCGATCGGCCGACATAATCTGATATTCCGCGGCCACCGACTCCGTGTAGTTGGCCAGCGCCCTGTGTTCGATCATGACGCCTTTGGGCCGCCCCGTGGAACCGGAGGTGTAAATTACGTAAGCCAGGTTTTCGCAAGTGGCCCGCCCCGCTGGATTGCCCACGGGACATGATCCGATCTGCTCCTGGTCCGAATCTACGCAAACGACGTGTTTCAGACCATCTGGCAAGTCGCCTCGGAGCGTCTGCCGGGTCACCACGAGGTCGGCCGCCGCGTCTTCCAGAACGAAGTGAAGCCGGTCAGCAGGCAGCAGGATGTCGAGCGGCAGGTACGCAGCACCGGCTTTCAGCACGCCGAGGATGGCCACGACAAAGTCTGCTGAACGTGGCAGCCTGACACCGACCACCTGGTCCGGGCCTACACCGTGGCCCAGCAGCCAGTGGGCCAACTGGTTAGCTCGCTCGTTCAGTTCGCGGTAGGTCCACTGCGTCGGACCGTCAATCAAGGCCACGGCGTTGGGAGACCGTTCGACCTGTTCCTCGAACAGTGTGTGGATGCACACTTCGAGCGGGAAGTCCCTTCCCGTGTCGTTCCACTGGATGGTCATCTGTCGCCGCTCTTCGTCCGTCATGAGCGGCAAGGACGAGACTGGGCGATCCGGACCCGCAATTGCTGCTGCCAACAGCACCTGAAAATGTTGCGCCATGCGATCGATCGTCTCGGAGTGGAATAGGTCGATGTTGTAGATGATCCCACCCTGGAATCCTTCCTCGGTCTCAGTAAGCCAGAGCGTGAGATCAAAGTACGAAGAGCCCGCCAGATCCTCCGATGCACGCAGCGCGAGCGGGGCGATGCTTAGTCTCCCATCACGCAACGTTGCCGGTTCATTGTTCTGCAGGAGGAACATCACCTGGAACAGCGGGTGCCGGCTCAGGTCGCGTGGAGGCTTGACGGCGTCCACCACATGGTCCAGGGTCATGTCCTGATGGTCGAAAGCATCCAGCACCGTCTTCCGGACGCGGCGCACCAACTCACGGAAATCAGGACCGCCTGAGAGGTCGGTCCGCAGCACGAGCATGTTGATGAAGTACCCAATCAGCCCCTCCGTTTCCGACTGTGTGCGGTTGGCGGAGGGTGAGCCGACTGCGAAGTCGTTCTGGCCGCTGTAACGAGCCAGCAGCATCTGGAATGCGGCCAACAGAGTCATGTAGGGTGTGACTCGCTCCTGGTGACAGAAATCCGACAGTGCTGCGCTCAATTCGGGTGAAAGATCGCAGGCGCATTGGGCACCACGTGTGGTGCGGATGGCCGGGCGTGGGTAGTCGCCGGGCAATTCCAGAGGCGGTACGTCCGCGAGCTGTGTGGCCCAATAGCTGTGCAAACGATTGAACGTTTCGCCCTGCAGCAGTTGTCGCTGCCACACCGCAAAGTCGGCGTATTGGATCGGCAATTCCGGCAACGGCGACGGCTGCCCTGAAGAGTAGGCTTGGTAAAGGACGCTCACCTCACGCGCCAAGACTGCCAGCGACCAGCCGTCGTAGATGATGTGGTGCGTGGTCATGAAGATGGCGTGTTCTTCCTCCGCCAACCGAAACAGAGTAATACGGATGAGAGGACCGTTTTGGAGATCGACCGGCAGTTGCACTTCCTCCAAAACCTTGTTTCTCAGTGCGGATTCTCGCTCCGAATCGGCAAGCAGGCTCAGATCGACGACCTGCAGTGGCCGGGGCTCCGGCGGTTCAATCACTTGCACGGGCCGGCCGTCGATTGCCGGAAATCGAGTGCGCAGGACTTCGTGCCGCCGAGTGATCTCATACAGCGTGCGCTCCAACGCCGGCACGTTGAGCTGCCCGATGAGACGCATCCCCCTGTGGCGAGTGTAGGTCGCTCTTTCTATCTCCAATTGGTCGAGAAACCAGAGCGACTCCTGCGTCAGCGACAATGGCAGCTCGCCGTCCCGCGGAACTGGAACGATGGGCGGTCGCACCACAACGCCCTGCTCCCGGGCAACTTGTATCCGCTTGGCCAGCCCGTCGATCGTGGGCGATTCGAACAGATCGCGCAACGGCAACTCGACGTCGAACAGGCTACGCACGCGTGAGACGACTCTCACCGCCAACAGTGAATGCCCACCCAACTCGAAGAAGTTGTCGTGCACACCCACTTGGTCCACACGCAGCACTTCCGACCAGATCTGTGCCAGAAAGTCCTCGGTCGGCGTTCGCGGAGCGACATAGTGGCGTGAACTCACCGGGCTCGTCTGCGGTACCGGTAGCGCTTTGCGATCTACTTTCCCGTTGGGCAGCAGGGGCAAGGAATCCAAGACGACGAATGCCGAAGGAATCATGGCTGCCGGCAATCGGGCACCCAGATAGGTTCGCAAGATTTCTTCGAACGATCCGATCGACGATGACGAGGCACCGTCTGAGCCACTTCGCCTGGCTTCCGCTTGTGCCTCTCCTGCTGGCGTTCCCTCGCCGCTCTTCCCAACATCCGACGTAGCAGGCACGACGTACGCCGCAAGGAAGTACTGACCGCGGTCGTCCTGGTGCGCCAAAACGGTACTGGTTCGCACAGCTTGATGGCGATCGAGCACGGCTGCAACTTCACTTGGTTCAATTCGGACTCCGCGAATCTTCACCTGGTCGTCCAGGCGTCCGAGGATTTCGAGCAAGCCGTCGGGCCGATACCGTCCACCATCGCCGGTACGGTAGAGCAGATCGGATGGGTCATGGCGGAACGGGTTGGGCAGGAACGTAGCTTTGTCGCGTTGCGCCAGATAGCCCATCGTCCGAAACGGGGTTCGCAGCACGATCTCCCCGGGTTCGCCGATACCACATTGTCTCCCGTCGGCTCTCAGAACCAATGCCTGCGTCTGTGGCAGAGTCCGTCCCACCGGCTGCACGCCGGGTAGGGGTGGATCGGGCACGACGAAGAAACACTTGGCCAAGGTCGTTTCCGTCGGGCCGTACAGGTTGATGATCCGGCCACCGTCAAATACCTCCCGCCAGCGTCGGACCAACGCATCGGTCAAGGGTTCGCCGGCCATGAATACGAGGCGAATGCCGGCATTACGGCTTGTAGGATCTGTCTGCCCAAGCCAGAAGCGAACCAAGGAAGGCACTGTATGGACAATCGAAATCCGCTCTCTTTCGAGCCAGGGGAGAATCTCGGCCGACCCGACCAGGTCGTCTCGCTCGGGCAGGCAGAGGGAGGCTCCGCTGGTCAGGGGCATGAAGATGTCGCGAAGCACGACGTCAAACGAGAGTGCCGTCAACTGGGCGGCCCGATCCTCGGGGCCGACTTCGAATGTCTCGCGCTGCCATCGAAGGAAGTGGCTCAATCCGCGGTGCGTTCCCACAATCCCTTTCGGTTGACCCGTCGATCCCGATGTAAAAAAGACGTATGCCGGATCGTGTGGCGAAACGGTCGGCAATTCGACATCCCATTCAACCTCTGCGTCGTCTCTCCATTGGACTTCGCTGGCATCGAGACGAAGCGTGTTCGGAGGCCATGTCTCGTCGGCTTCGTCACTTGTACCATCCTCTTGCCCTACCCTGATTAGCAGCCGAGCCGAGCCCTGTTGGAGCATCGACGCTTGGCGGTCCTTGGGCAAATTCCCATCCAACGCCAGTAGGACTCCGCGACTGGCCTGGACGCCAAGCATCGCCGCAATCAGACCAAAGCTCCTGGGACCGGAGACGGCAACCGTCTGCCCGGGCTCGAGCCCCTCCCTCAGCAGACGTCGCGCGATCCGTTCGGCTCCGGACCACAGCTGGGAATACGTCCAGTGACTGCCACCTTGAATGATTGCAGGGTGTTCAGGGGCTCTAGCGGCCCAGTTGAGAATCGTTTGGGTAATCGGTTCCTGATCGGGTTCTTCCAGCGGAGTGCAAGGATCAGGCAGCAAAACCCGGCTTTCGTCGGTGATCAAGGAGAGATCATCGAGGCAGACATTGGGATCCTCGACGACTTGCGCCAGCAGATGCTGGAACTGATCCAGCAACAATCGCATCCGTTGGGGTTCAAACAGGTCCGCGTTGTAATTCAAGTCCAAGCTGATTTGTTCGGTTGAATCGGTGATATACAGCGTCAGGTCGAATTTCGATTCCCGTCCTGATTCGTGCGGGACTTCCAGTTCCAGTTCTCCCGTCCGAAACGAACGTCGTGGGAGGTTTAGCATGTTGACGAACACCTGGAATAAGGGCGTTCGGCTCAGATCCCGGTCCGGTTGCAGCTCTTTGACCAACATTTCAAACGGGATATCCTGATGCGCATAGGCCCCCAGCGCCACTTCGCGCACGCGAGACAAGAGGCCTTCAAACGTGGAATCCTCCGAGAGATCTGTACGAAGCACCAACGTGTTGAGAAAGAAGCCAATCAGGCCTTCGATCTCTTTTCGGTTCCGTCCTGCAATCGGTGTGCCCACCGAGATGTCCTTTTGGCCCGAAAGCCGACTCAAGAGCACCTTGAAGGCTGCCAGCAGCGTCATGAATAGCGTCGCCTCGTGCCGGCGGGCGAGTTCGCGCAAAGCTTCACTCAACTCGCCTGACAGCCGCATCGTTTCCCAGGCGCCGTGGTGACTCGGGACCGCCGCACGCGGGTGATCCGTGGGCAGATTCAACGTAGCTGGCACTCCGGCCAACTGCTCTTTCCAGTACGCCAGCTGGCGCTCCAGCGATTCTCCTTCCAAGTATCTGCGCTGCCAAACCGCGTAGTCTGCGTACTGAATCGGGAGCGGCTCAAGCGGCGAAGGCTTGCCCTGACTGAACGCCTCATAAAGCGCTGCCACTTCCTGGATCAGCACGTTCTGTGACCACCCGTCCGAAACGATGTGATGCACGGTCAACAGCAGGACGTGCTCCGTCGCGCCCAGCCGCAAGAGCTGGGTGCGGAACAACGGCCCACTGGCCAGATCGAACGGTGTGCTCGCCTCCGTTTCCGCTCGGTGGCGGACTTCCGCTTCACGCCTCTCGTTGCCAATGTCGCTCAGATCGATGACCCGCAGATCGATTTCCAGCCGGTCGACAATCGCCTGTCGTGGCTGCCCCTCGACACTCGGGAATGCGGTCCGCAGCGTCTCGTGCCGCTGGACCAGCGACTGGAAACTGCGCTCCAACGCGTCCACATCGAGCGGTCCTCGCAGCCGTACCACAGATGGCATGTTGTAGGACGTGTTGCCGGGCTCCAACTGGTCAAGGAACCACAGACGCTCTTGCATCAGCGAAAGCGGCAGGTCCTCCGTTCGCTCCACGGGCTTCAGAGGCTGGCCAGAATCAGGACGTTCCCCGTCTCGGAGGCGTTCAACTGCCGCAGCAAGTCTGGCCACCGTCGGCTGTTCGAACAACTCCCGCAACGGTACTTCCACCCGGAACGAGTTTCGCACGCGAGAGATCAACTGCGCCGCCAGCAGCGAGTGGCCGCCCAACTCGAAAAAGTTGTCGTGTATACCGACCTGCTGCACACCGAGTACATCGGACCAGATCCCAGCCAGCGTCTCTTCGGTCGCATTCCGAGGCGGAACGTACTCTTTCTCCAGCTCTGGCCGCACATCGCTCGGCTCCGGCAACGCCTGCCGATCGACTTTTCCATTGGGATTCAAGGGAAGACGATCCAAGGTCACAAACGCCGAAGGAACCATGTAGTCCGGCACGCTCTTCTGCAGATGCGCACGCAAATCGCTGGTGGTGGGCGCCTTCTCCTGCTGGGCAACGATATAGGCGACCAGTCGCCGGTCGGCGGGCGTGTCGCCCCGCAGCACCACCACCACGTCGGCGATGCCGGGATGCTCGCGCAACACCGCCTCGATCTCGGCCAACTCGATGCGATAACCGCGGAGTTTCACCTGATCGTCCCTGCGCCCAAGGAACTCCAAGTCCCCGGTTGGCAACCAGCGAACTAGATCGCCCGTCCGATACAGACGCTCGCTGGGCGTCGAAGGAATCGGGTTTTCGATGAATTGCTTGGCCGTTAGCGCCGGACGCCTCCAATATCCGGATGCCAAACCGTCACCGCCGATGTAGAGCTCTCCAGGAACACCTACCGGGACGGGTTGAAGATGTGCATCCAGCACATAAACCTGGGTATTTCCGATCGGGCGCCCGATAGGAACCGACGTCGCTTCGGGACTCAGGTCCCTGGGAATCTCGTAGCAGCACGTGAACGTTGTGCTTTCGGTCGGACCGTAGCCATTGATCAGCCTAGTTTCCGGCCCCAGCCGATCCAAGGCCATCCTCACATGGTGTACCGACAGCGCCTCGCCTCCGGTCAACAGCTGTTTGACGCCGACGAGCGCCTCCGGGCGTGTTTCGATCACGCGGTTGAACAATGAGGCCGTCAACCACATCGTGGTTACGCGGCGGCGCGAAATGAGCTGCCCCAACTCGGCGAAGTCGGGCGGTCCCGGCGGAGCCACCACCAGTCTGCCGCCATGCAGGAGCGCTCCCCAGATCTCGAACGTCGATGCATCGAAAGCCAGCGGTGCTAGTTGCAGAATCGCCTGCTGATCATCGAGTTGGACATAGTCCACGCCGAACAGCAGACGAGTGATCGACCGATGGCGAATCGCCGTGCCTTTCGGTTTGCCCGTCGACCCGGACGTGTACATGACGTACGCCAGGTTGTCCGCGGCGCTCCGGCGATCCGGATTCTCTGGTTCCTGGCGGGCGAGCATCTCAGCGTCGCCGTCCAGCACGACGACCGGGACTTCGGTTTCGGGCAGCCTGTCCTTCAAACGTTCCAGGGTAACCACGACCGTCGAGCCGGCATCCTTGAGCATGTATTGGAGGCGGTCAACGGGATACTCCGAATCCAACGGCAAGTAGGCGGCCCCAGCCTTCAAGATCCCCAATATGCCGACCACCATCTCCACCGACCGCTCAATGCAAATGCCGACCAGCTGATTCGGTTGTACTTCCAACCCGATCAGGTGGTAGGCTAGTTGGTTGGCTCGTGCGTTCAGTTCTCGGTAGGTGAGGCGGCGATCTCCGAATTCCACGGCGATCGCGTCCGGGGCATGTTCGACCTGCTCTTCGAACAACTCATGCACACACTTTTCACGAGGATAGTCCGTAGCGGTGGCGTTCCACTGTTCCAGCACTTGAGACCGCTCGTTCTCAGCCAATAGTGAAAAGTCCGATAGGCGCTGCCGGGGATCTTCTGCGATCGATCGCAATAGGTTCCGGAAATGTTCCATCATTCGCTCAATCGTCGATCCGTCGAACAGATCCGAGTTGTACTCCACAGATCCTCTCAGCCCGAAATCCGTCTGATCGATTGATAACGTCAAATCGTACTTCGCCGTCCCTGTCTCCGCTGCCAACGGCGAGAAACTCAAATCGCCCATTTTCACTTCCGGCGTCGGTGTGTTCTGGAGCACGAACATCACCTGGAATAGCGGCGACCGACTGGGATTCCGCTCTGGCTGAAGATGATCCACCAACCGCTCAAACGGCAGATCTTGATGCTCGTATGCGCCCAACGCGGTTTCCTGGACACGCCCCAGCAACTGTTCAAAGCTGGGATCGCCCGACAGGTCCCCTCGCATCACCAGCGTGTTCACGAAGAACCCAATCAGACTCTCGGTCTCCGACCGACCCCGACCCGCAATCGGCGTCCCGACACACACCTGATCCTGACCCGAATAGCGGCTCAACAACATCTGAAATGCGCCCAACAGCGTCATAAACAGCGTGGCGCCATGGCTACGACTCAGCTGCTCCAACGACTCGGTCAACTCCGCGGACACGTCAAAACAGTATTCCGCCCCCCGATGGCTCAGTACTGCGGGACGTGGCCGATCCGTGGGCAAATCCAACGCCGCTGGTGCATCACCAAGCTGTCGCCGCCAATAATCCAACTGCTTGTCGAGCACCGCGCCAGAGAGCCATTCACGTTGCCAAACGGCATAGTCGGCATATTGGAAAGGCAACTCCTCCAACGGCGATGGCTGACCCGCGGAAGACGCCTGGTACAACGCCGCCAGCTCGCGGACGAATACGCCCATCGACCAGCCATCGGAGACAATGTGGTGCATGGTCAACACGAACGCGTGCTCGCAATCGCGTGTTCGCAACAAACAGACTCGAAGCAGAGGACCCTCCGACAAGTCAAAAGGACGGCTGACCTCGGCAATCGCCCGCCTCTGGATCTCCTCCTCCCGCCGGGCTTCGGGCATTTCGCTCAGATCGACGACTTCGAACGGTATCTTCGTTCCTTCGGCGATCCGCTGTACGGCCCGTCCGGCCACGGTCACAAAGGTGGTTCGCAGCGATTCGTGCCTTCGAACAATCTCGTTGAGACTTGCGCGCAATGCTTCCACATCCAAAGGTCCAGTGACTCGGACCGCCGCCAGGATGTTGTAGAAGGGGCTGTTCGGTTCCAGCTGGTCGAGGAACCACAGTCGCTCCTGAGCGAAGGAAAGCGGTAGATCCTCATTCCGGTCCACCCGCTGCAGCCTCGGGGCGGATTCGAGACGTCCTGCGATGCGGGCGTCAACAACCGCCGTGACAAAGCTGGCCACGGTTGGCTTGTCGAACAATTCGCGCAGCGGCACATCCACCCGGAACGAATCTCGCACGCGAGAGATCAACTGTGTGGCCAGCAACGAGTGGCCGCCCAACTCGAAAAAGTTGTCGTGTACACCCGCCCGCTGTACGCCGAGCACCTCGGACCAGATCCGGGCCAGCGTCTCCTCGGTTGCAGTCCGAGGCGGTGCGTATTCCTTCTCCAATTCCGGCCGCACATTGCTCGGCTCGGGCAGTGCCTTTCGGTCTACCTTCCCGTTCGGAGTCAACGGGAGATCGTCCAGGATCACGAACGCCGAGGGAATCATGTAACCCGGAAGACCCTTCCCAAGCCATTCCCGCAGTGCACTGGATACTGGCGATTGTCCTTCCTGCGCCACCACGTACGCCACAAGCCGCTGGTCGTCGGAGCCGCAATCACGCAGGGCGACCACCGCTTGGCGTACCGCCGGGTATTTTGTGAGTACTGATTCGATCTCGCCCAACTCAACACGAAAGCCGCGAAGCTGCACTTGGTCATCACAACGTCCGAGGTATTCCAGGCAACCGTCAGCAAGCCAACGTCCCACATCGCCCGTCCGGTAAAGACGAGCACCTTCCCGGCTCGTGAACCGATTGGGAACGAAACGTTCCTCGGTGAGTTGCGTGCGTTTGAAATATCCCCTGGCTAAACCGCCGCCGCCAACGTACAGCTCGCCCGAGACACCAATTGGTGCCAGATTGCCGTAGGCGTCGAGCACGTAAACCTGCAGGTCCGGAATGGGGCGCCCTATCGGACTGCGAGACGGATGATCAAGATCCCGACGGGTCACCGGATAATATGTGACGTGCACCGTCGTCTCCGTGATCCCGTACATGTTGATCATCTGCGGACACTGATCCCCATGACGATCGAACCAAGGCCTCAGCGCCTGCGGATTCAGCGCTTCGCCGCCAAAGATCACCACCCGCAGACTCAGATCATGCGAGGTGTCCTCCAGTCCATCATCGACGGCAATCAACTGATGGAACGCCGAAGGCGTCTGGTTCAACACAGTGACACCCTCACGGCACAGCAGCTCGTGGAATGCCTCCGGCGAACGGCTCACCAAATAGGGAACCACCACAACCCTGCTGCCGTGCGCCAACGCACCCCATAGTTCCCACACCGAAAAATCAAACGCGTAGGAGTGAAACATGGTCCATACGTCGTCGGCCGAGAACCTGAACCACTCCGCCGTCTCGCGGAACAGACGTACCACGTTGGCGTGTGTTATCATCACGCCTTTGGGCCGGCCCGTGGAACCCGATGTGTAGATTACGTAGGCCAGATTATCCGGAGTTGCCCGGCAGGGCGGATTGTCCTTGCTCTCCGCTCCCATAACGGCCCAGTCCCGGTCGACGCAAATCACCGTGGCATCCTGCTGCGGTAACTCATCCAGCAGCCGCTCCTGGGTCAGCACCACCTTGGCTTCCGACTCCTCCAGCATGAAAGCCCGTCGCTCATGTGGATACAGTAAGTCGATCGGTAAATAGGCCGCGCCGGACTTGAGAATCCCGAGCAGGGCAACGGGCATCTCCAACGAGCGATCCATGTAGACGGCTACCAGTGAATCAGGCCCCACGCCGCGCACCTGCAGGTAATGAGCTATCTGGTTCGCGCGGCAGTTAAGTTCCGCATAAGTGAGATGCTGATCTTCGAAGCTTACGGCAACGGCGTCAGGATTCCGTGCGACCTGCGATTCGAACAACTGGTGAATGCAATGCTCGACAGATACAACCCGTTCTGGATCGTTCCACCCGGCTAGGAGCTGATGACGCTCGGTCTCGCTCAATAGCGAGAGTTCCCCTACGCGCCGTTTCGGATCGGCGGTAATTTCCATGAGTATTCGTTCGACGTACTCAAGGAGACGTTTGGCACTGGCGCCCTCAAAGCGGCCACAGTCATACTGCAGTCGCAATGATAGTGGGGGTCCCGGAACGGCCGACAGAACCAACGGATAATTCGTAAGCTCATGTGTGTGGACGTCTCGCACCACCAGGTCTGTCTGAGCCTGATCCCGAAGCGAGCGATCTACCGGGTAGTTTTCGTAGATGGCCAGGCTTTCGAACAGTGGGTTCCCCCTGGGAATCTCACACCAACGCTGGATGTCAACCAACGGCGTATGCTCGTATTGCCGCAGTTGTGCGTGCTGATTCTGGAATTCCACGAGCCAGGACAGGACGCCGGCTTCTGGCGATATCTTTACGCGTACGGGCAGTGCGTTGATGAACAGTCCCACCATGGACTCGATGCCTGGCAGTCCGGCCGACCGACCCGAGACTGTGTTTCCAAACAGCACGTCTTCTTCGCCGCTGAACCGGCTCAGTAACAACGCCCAGGCTCCCTGCAGCAACGTATTGACTGTCAGCCGGTGTTGACGGGCGAACTGTTCCAGAGTCCGGCTCGCTTCCTCTGAGAGATCATGGACTTGCTCATCATGCACCCCAGCCCCCGCCTCCGACGGCTGACGAGAGCGTTCCAGTGGCAAAGGAGTTGGGGCCGTGAATCCAGCCAGCTGCGCGCGCCAGAACGACTCTGCCGGCGCCCGATCCTGCTTGTTCAGCCAAGCGATGTAATTCCGGTACGAACGCACCGGCGGTAACGCGACCTGCTCACCCTGCGCCAGCCCTTGATACGAGAGCAGCACCTCCCGGAGCACGATTGGCAGCGACCAGCCGTCCATGAGCACATGGTGGTGACTCCACACAAACCACCAAACCGACTCGTCCGTGTGGATCAATACCAAACGCATCAGCGGGGCACCGCCGAACTCAAACCCGCGCTTCCGATCCTTGTTCAGCAACGACTCCAACTGCCGCTCTTTTTCATCCGGAGACAGACTTCGCCAGTCCAACTCCTCCCAAGGAAGCTCAACCCGCCGATGTACCACTTGGACCGCTTCGTGCTGGCCTTTCCAGGAAAAATGTGTCCGGAATATGCTGTGCCGATCCACCACGCGCTGCCATGCCTGGCGGAAAGCTCGCGGCTTCAACGGTCCTTCCAATACGCAGTTCACTTGCTCGAAGTACACCCCCGATTCGGGATCGTACAGACTGTGGAAGAGCATGCCCTGCTGCAAAGGAGAGGCGGGATAGAGATCCTCCACCCACTGACCAGTTCCTACCATGTTGTCCAACGTCTGCTGATCGATCCGCACCAAGGGGAAGTCCGACGGTGTGCAGCCGCCCGCCTCGGGAGACAGGCAGTGCTCGATCAACTCGCGCAACGACGTTAGCCAAGCCTCCGCCAACTGCTGAATGGTCCTACGCTCATATACGTTCCGGCTGTAGCTCCAAGAAAACTGCAATTGGCCCTCGAGCACTCCCCCGTTAATGTCCAACAAACAGGAACGCCCGCCTCGGGGACTCATCGCCGGACCACTCGACTCCGGGGCCAG
>Ga0233425_10004786_pt1 | contig 22226 bp, 15 predicted proteins | sample Watercolumn_Towu_2_FD_181712 | JGI IMG/M metagenome (GOLD analysis project Ga0233425, IMG submission 181712) | Freshwater microbial communities from Lake Towuti, South Sulawesi, Indonesia - Watercolumn_Towuti2014_140_MG | ecosystem: Environmental > Aquatic > Freshwater > Lake | place...
AACATCACTCAAGAAGATCCAGACGACGTTGACCACTTGGGCAACCGTCGCGTGCGCGCTGTCGGCGAACTTGTACAAAGTCGTTTCCGCGTTGGTCTCGCTCGTATGGAGCGCATTATTAAGGATCGCATGTCGACGCAAGACATCGAGGTCTTGTCGCCAGCTCGTTTGATTAATGCTCGCCCAGTTATTGGCGCGGTGCGTGAATTTTTCATGTCCTCCCAGCTTTCGCAGTTTATGGATCAAATGAACCCACTGGCCGAGCTTGAACACAAGCGTCGTCTTTCGGCCATGGGTCCAGGTGGTTTGAGCCGAGAGCGCGCCGGTTTCGAAGTTCGCGATGTTCACCCAACCCACTACGGCCGCATTTGTCCGATCGCCACTCCAGAAGGTCCAAACATCGGTTTGGTCGGCCACCTGGCTTCTTACGCCATTATTAACAAGTACGGTTTTATCGAAACTCCTTATCGCAAGGTTGAGAAGACAAAAGAGAAAAACGGCAAAATTCGCGTTCGCGTAACTGACGAGATCGAATACATCAATGCTTTTAAAGAAGATAAACACGTTACCGCTCCAGCCACGGTGAGTATGGACGAAGAAGGTTATCTTACCGATGGTTTTGTTAGCGCCCGTAAATTTGGCGAGCCACAGATTGTTCCAATTGAGGAAGTCGATTACATCGATGTTTCTTCAAAACAGATTGTCTCTATTGGTACTTCGCTCATCCCATTCCTCGAGCATGACGACGCCACTCGCGCCCTTATGGGTACGAACATGCAACGTCAGGCCGTGCCAACCATCAAAGCTCAGTCTCCAATCATTGGTACTGGCGCCGAGCGTCGCGCTGCTCGCGATTCTGGCCACGTTATTTTGGCCGAGTCCGAGGGTACGGTGACAGCCGTCGACGGCAACCGTGTTGAAATTACTGACAAGAAAGACAATGTCCATGTCCAACGCCTCAATAAATTCTTACGTTCCAACGCCTCGACTTGCATTAACCAAGTCCCGACAGTCAGTGTTGGCGACAAAGTGAAGCGCGGCGATTTCATTGCTGATTCTTCGGCAGTGGATCACGGCGAGTTAGCCTTGGGTCAGAACGCTCTCGTGGCTTTCATGATTTGGGAAGGCTACAACTACGAAGACGCTGTTATTTTGAACGAGCGTTTGGTTCATGATGATCGTTTCACCTCGGTTCATATCGAGAATTATACTTTGGACGTTCGCGACACCAAGCTTGGTCCAGAGGTTATCACTTGCGATATCCCAAACGTCTCTGAAGAAAAACTCAAGAATTTGGATGCCGAAGGTATTATCCGCGTTGGCGCCGAGGTTCAATCCGGCGACATTTTGGTTGGAAAGATTACGCCAAAAGGCGAAACTGAACTTTCAGCTGAAGAAAAACTTTTGCGCGCTATTTTTGGCGAAAAAGCTCGCGATGTTCGTGACTCTTCAATGTATCTCGAACACGGTGAGCACGGTAAGGTTGTTGATATCAAAATTTTCTCTCGCGAGAACGGTGATAAGCTGCCTCCTGGCGTGGTCAAATCTGTTCAGGTAGCGGTCGCTGATTTGCGCAAGATTCAGGTTGGTGACAAGGTTGCTGGTCGCCACGGTAACAAAGGTGTCATCTCCAAAGTTGTTCCGGTTCAAGACATGCCTTTCCTCGAAGATGGTACCCCGGTCGATGTCATTTTGACTCCGCTCGGCGTTGTCTCTCGTATGAACCTTGGTCAAATTTTGGAAACCCATCTTGGCCTCGCTGCCAATGCCTTGGGTTACAAAGTTGCCACTCCGGTTTTGAATGGCGTCACCGAGGTTGAAATTCGTAGCGAGTTAAAGAACGCCGGCTTCCCGGAATCCGGCCAGCTTCGCCTTTACGATGGACGTTCTGGCGACATGTTTGCTAATCCTGTTACTGTTGGCTACATGTATATGCTTAAACTGAACCACATGGTTGAAGACAAAATCCACCAGCGTTCCATTGGTCCGTACTCGCTCATTACCCAACAGCCGCTTGGTGGTAAGGCTCAATTTGGCGGTCAGCGTTTTGGTGAAATGGAAGTCTGGGCTCTCGAAGCTTACGGCGCCGCTCATACTCTGCAAGAAATTTTGACCATTAAGTCCGACGACGTCCCCGGGCGCTCCAAGGCTTACGAGTCAATCATTAAAGGCGAAACTATTAAGAAGGTTAACATCCCAGAATCCTTCAATGTTTTGTTGCGCGAACTTAAGGGTCTGTGTTTGGGGGTCGAACTCATGAAGGACGGTCAGAAAGTCGAGCTGACCGAGGAAAAAGAAAAGAATGCTCGTTTGGCGAAAAAAGCTTAAGTAAAGTCATGGAGTGAATAAAGTCATGGAGTCATGGAGTATTGGAAAATTATTTCTTAAAAAAATAACTTCCTTCACTCCACGACTCCACGACTCTAAGACTCCAACACTCACAAATATGTTTCAGAAACTCGACACACTAAAAACCACAGACTTTGACTCAATCCGTCTTCGTCTGGCTTCGCCAGACGACATTCGGTCTTGGTCTTATGGTGAAGTTTCCAAACCGGAAACTATTAACTATCGCACCCAGAAGCCAGAAAAGCACGGTCTTTTTGCCGAAGAAATTTTCGGGCCTTCCAAAGACTGGGAGTGTTATTGCGGAAAATACAAGAAGATTCGTTTTAAGGGAATTATTTGCGACAAATGCGGAGTCGAAGTGACTCACTCCAACGTTCGCCGCGAGCGCATGGGTCATATTGAGTTGGCTGCCCCAGTTTCCCACATTTGGTTTCTTCGTGGTTTGCCATCAAAAATCGGCACAGCCCTTGATTCCTCGGTTCAGGCTTTGGAAAAAGTTATTTATTTTGCGAGCTATTTGATTACCGATGTTAACGAAGAGGCTAAAGAGCAAACTATCGAGCAAGTTAAGCAGGAGTATAAGAGCAAGAAAAAAATGATCGAAGGCGAATACAACCGCGATGTTGATCGTTTGGCTCAGCGCTTTGCCGGTAATGAAAAGAAGATCAATGAAGAAGCCGAGCACTTGGCTTCGATTCGCGATCGCAAACTTGCCGAGCTTGAAGAAGATTTCTTGATTGTTGACAAAGAGCTTAAAGAGCTCAAGCCTCTCAAGGTTATTAATGAAGCTACTTACCACGAATGGTCGCTTCGCTACGGTCATCTTTTTGATGCCGATATCGGCGCTGGCGCTATTCAAAAACTTTTGAAGCGCATCAATCTTGATGAGACGGTTAAAATGCTTGAAGAAGGTTTGGAAAAAGCTATTGGCGCTAAACGCGATCGTATTATGCGCCGCCTAAAGCTTTTGCGTGCTTTCCAAAAAAATAACATCAAGCCAGAGTGGATGATTCTCGAGGCTATCCCAGTCATTCCACCAGATCTTCGTCCAATGGTTGCTCTCGACGGCGGTCGTTTTGCTACTTCTGATTTGAACGATCTCTATCGTCGTGTTATCAACCGCAACAATCGTTTGAATCGTTTACGCGAGCTTAACGCTCCAGAGGTTATTGCTCGAAACGAAAAGCGCATGCTTCAAGAAGCTGTTGATTCTTTGATCGACAACAACGCTCGCCATTCCAAAACCGTTTTGGCGGCTACTGGAAAGAAACGCCAGCTTAAATCTTTGGCTGACTTTTTGAAGGGTAAGCAGGGTCGCTTCCGTCAAAACTTACTCGGTAAGCGTATCGACTATTCCGGTCGTTCGGTTATTGTTGTTGGTCCGCACTTGCGCATGAATCAGTGCGGTCTTCCAAAGACCATGGCCATGGAGCTTTTCAAACCGTTCGTTATCGCCAAGCTCATTGAGCGCGAATACGTTCACAATATTCGTTCGGCTAACCGCTTTATTGATTCTGATCATTCGGAAACTTGGGATATCTTGGAAGAGATTACTAAAGACGCCTACGTTCTCTTAAACCGTGCTCCAACTCTGCACCGTCTTGGTATTCAGGCTTTCCAACCAACCTTGATCGAGGGTAAGGCCATTCAAATTCACCCATTGGTTTGCGATGCTTTTAATGCCGACTTTGATGGTGACCAAATGGCTGTCCACGTTCCATTGACAGAGGAGGCCAAGAACGAAGCCCGCGATTTGATGATGGCTTGCAAAAATTTGTTGAAACCAGCCCACGGTTCTCCGGTGGCTACCCCAGGTCGCGATTTGGCTTGGACCGCTTACTGTATGACCATGGTCACCACTGAGCCTGATCAAAAAAACATGAAAGTTTTTGCCAATGTCTCCGACGCTCTCTATGCTTATCAAACCAAGACTATCGGTCTTCGTGATTGGATTAAGGTTCGTGGTAGCTTGAAAGACGGCATGACTAACAAAGACCAGATTACAGAAACCACCATTGGTCGCATTATTGTAAACAGCGTTATTCCTGCTAACATGCCGTTCATGAACCAGATGTTTGGTCGAAAAGAGTTGGCAAACATTATTCGAAACTCTGTTGAGATCAATGGTCAAGAAGAGACTTCGAAAACGCTTGATGCTATCAAAGATCTCTGTTTTCGCAACGCTACTTTACTCAGTTACTCTTGGGGCATGGCCGACCTCCCAGACCTTTCGGCCAAGAGAGATATTTTAGAAGAAGGCGATTCTCGCATCCGCGAAACCGATGACTTTTTTGCCCAGGGTCTTTTGACACAAGCCGAGCGCCACAATTCCGTCGTCAAGATTTGGAACGAAATTAAAGATCGTGTTTCTGATTTGGCTAAAAAATCCCTGATTCATAATGGCCCGGTGTTCACCATGATCGAATCCGGCGCTCGTGGATCTTGGGGTCAGTTTACCCAGATGGTCGGTATGAAGGGTTTGGTGGCCAACCCAGCCGGTGAAATTATCGAACTTCCGGTTAAACGCTCGTTTAAAGAAGGTTTTGATGTTCTCGAGTTTTTTATCTCCAGCCACGGTGTGCGAAAAGGTCTGTCTGACACCGCTTTGCGCACTGCTAACGCTGGTTATCTCACCCGTCGTTTGGTTGATGTTGCTCAAGATGTCGTTGTTCGCGAAATCGACTGTGGCGATAAAGAAGGGGTACTTTTGACCAAAGAAGAATCTGACGAAATCGGCGAGCCATTGATCGTGCGTATCCTTGGTCGTATGGCCATGTCTGACATCAAGCTACCTGGTTCCAAGAAGGCTATTGTCAAAGCCGGCGATTTGATTACCGAGAATCACATCCGCGAAATCGAGGCTTCTGGAAAAGAACTGCTCGAGGCTCATGTTCGTTCGGTTATGACTTGTAAGTCGCGCCGCGGTGTTTGTCAGCAGTGCTATGGTTATGATCTTGCTTTCAATCACTTGGTTAAACTTGGTACCTCGGTCGGTATTATGGCCGCTCAATCTATTGGTGAGCCTGGTACTCAGCTTACTATGCGCACCTTCCATACTGGAGGTGTGGCTGGTAAAGACATTACCCAAGGTCTGCCGCGTGTTGAAGAGTTGTTCGAAGCTCGCAACCCGAAACTTAAGGCAGTTATGTCTGAGGTTTCTGGTAAGGTGGCTGTCGAGACTGTTGAACGCGAAATTTCTCAAGTTGGAACCGGTAAGCAAATTGTCGACTCTCGCTCTGGACAAAAAGTTGTGCGTATTGCTTTTGGTAGTGTTGAGGAAGAAGCCACGGTTATTGGCAAGAGTTCAGAGGCTAAAGTCAAAGAAGGTGATAAGATCGAAGTTGGTGATGTTTTGGCGGTTAAGAAAGACGGTGAAAAAGTTTTGGCCGAAAAAGCCGGAACCGTTTCCGCTGTTACTAAAGGTATTGTTAAGTTTGTCTGCGAGAGCCAGAAAGTCCGCGAGTACTTGATTCCGCCTGGCTACTCTTTGATCATCAAAGACGGCGACGAAATTCAAGCCGGCGATCCTTTAACCGACGGCGGTCTTGATCTTCAAGTCCTTTTCAAACACAAAGGCCAGAACGCGGTGCAGCGTTACCTTTCTAAAGAGATCCAGTTCGTCTATGCTTCTCAGGGCCAGAAACTCAACAACAAGCATATTGAGCTTATTATCAAACAAATGTTTAGCCGCGTGCGCGTGATTGATCCGGGCGATACTGAACTTTTGCCGGGCGAGGTAACAGAGAAGAACCATTTCCTTGATGAAAACGATCGTGTCCGTGTCGATGGAAGGCGTGAGGCCACCGCTGATCAGATTTTCCTCGGTATCACCAAAGTTTCCTTGTCCACTGAATCTTGGTTGTCGTCTGCTTCCTTCCAAGAAACCGCCCGTGTTCTTATTAATGCCGCGGTTACCGGAAAAGTCGACAAGCTTTCTGGTCTTAAGGAAAACGTCATTATCGGTCGCTTGATTCCAGCCGGAACTGGTTTTGGTCATCACGATTGCGAAGAAGATGACGCTGGTGAAATTGAGGCTAGTTTGAACACAGAAGATTTGGAAAAAGCCGCGGAGTAATGTCCTCACTCTATCCTTCCCCCAGCCTTTGCTCCGAGGCGGAGCTACGGCTTGGCACAGCTAACCCCTCTCCCTGGGGGAGAGGGGAAAAAAAGAAGAGTTTTAAAAACAGTCGTCAGGTTTCTGGCGGCTGTTTTGGTTTTTGAAAATTTATTTGTCAATCCATTCATTAGTCAGTATATCAAATTTTAATTAAGATAACCAAGGGGTTTTTCTGAATTCTTATACACAAGGCTTGCTTTGTTTTTGGCCACATGGTTTATTATAAGCATATGAAGATCAAAGATATTTTCACACCGTCTGAGGTGCAGACATGCGCTCCCGAGACGCCGTGGTCAGAGGCGGTCAAACTTCTTTTGGAAAAACAACTCCCAGCGGTTCCCGTGGTCGATGCCAACAGGCAGGTAGTTGGAGTTCTTTCCGAGAAAGATTTATTCCGCGCTTTGTTTCCATTATACAAAGATTGGATGCAGGCTCCGCACGCTTATCATGACTTTGAAGAAATGGAAGAGGAAGCCCGTTCAGCAGTCGATCGTACGGTAGGCGAGATCATGTCCTCGCGAATCCTAACCGCCGATCCCGAGACCCCGGTTCTAAAAGTCGGAGCCATGATGTCGGCCAGCGGAATCCATCAGGTTCCGGTTATTCAAGATGGCAAACTTATTGGTATGGTTGGCCGAAAGACGATTTATCGGGCTATTTTGTCGAAGTATATTAAGATTTAGACAGAAGGTTTTTAGATAGACAGAAACTGTCGTAATTGTTAGAATTATGACGGTTTTTAATATGGCCAGACATTCTCATTTCCATAATATTCAAACTGTTAAAGGTAAAGCTGATGCCGCTCGCGGTAAGATTTTTTCTAAGCTCGCGAAAAACATTGCTGTTGCCGCTCGTGATGGTGGCGGCGATCCGTCTTTCAATTTTAAACTCCGAGTCGCAATCGATGCCGCTAAAGCGGTGAATATGCCCAAAGATAATATTGAGCGTGCCGTGGCTCGCGGTGCCGGTGGTGGCGAGGGCGCGACGCTCGAGGAAATTGTCTACGAGGGTTTTGGCCCAGGCGGCGTAGCCGTTCTTGTTCAGTGTTTGACTGATAATCGAAATCGCACCGCGGCCGATGTTAAGACCCTAGTTTCAAAGGCTGGAGGATCAATTGGCGCCCCAGGAAGCGTTATGTGGATGTTTGAGAAAAAGGGCGTGGTTGGTTTGGCTAATCAATCACTTGTCTCTGATCGTGATTCTTTTGAACTTGCCATGATTGATGCCGGAGCCGAAGATATTATTTTTTCCGAAGAAGGTATTCAAGTTGTCTGTGACCAAAAAGATTTAAAAAAAGTCGTCGAAGCCACCGAAGCTCTTGGTTTGAAGCCAGGTGGAGCCAACCTTGAGTTTGTTGCCAAGACCACAACCAAAATTGAAAGCCCAGAAGTTCAAAAACAGATCGAGGAATTTGTGTCCCGGGTTGAGGAAAACGACGATGTTGACGCGGTGTTTACGAACGAGGGATAGGTTTGAACCCCTCACCCCCTGCCCCTCTCTCCTACGAATACAGACTTTGACGCCCTCACCCCAACCCCTCTCCCGCCAACACAACTCCGATCCCTCACCCCAGCCCCTCTCCCACGAATACAGACTCCGACCCCTCACCCCCTGCCCCCTCTCCCGCCTATAGAAAATACGGCGGGCAGAGGGGGAATTCAAATAACTAGTTTAACCAATCTGGTCCCCCCTCTGCCCGAGCGCCGCGCGAGGGAGAGGGGGTTAGGGAGTGAGGGCATTGTAGTCGAAGATGGGGTTAGGGGGTGAGGGATCGGACGTCTGACCGGAGGGGGGTTAGGAGGTGAGGGCTGTCGATTTAATCAATAAAATTTTATGTCTAAAATTCTCGGACTCGATCCCGGCTACGACCGTCTCGGCTTTGGTGTTATCGAAGTCGCGCGTGGTAAAACTTGCGCTCTTGATTTTGGAGTAATTACCACTCATAAAGGTCTTGAGTTTGGCGAGCGTTTACTCCAGATTTTTGAAGATCTCGAAGAGATTCTTAAAGCACATAAACCCGATGTCATCTCGGTCGAAAAACTTTATTCAACAGTTAATCAAAAAACCGTTATGAATGTTGCCGAAGCTCGCGGTGTGGCTCGGCTGGTCGCGGCCAAGCACGGACTCAAATTTTTAGAGTTTACTCCGAACCAGATTAAGTCAGCTGTGGCTGGTAATGGTTCGGCTGATAAGAAAGGGGTTCAAAAAATGGTGGCGATGATCTTGGGGCTACCCCGCACCCCAAAGCCGGATGACGCGGCCGACGCCTTGGCGATTGCCTTGACGGCGGTGGGGAGGTAGGATTTTAAAAAACCGTCCCAAATTCCGCGGGGCGGTTTTTGAATTAATTATTTCGTCTCTGGACAATGATCCCAAATGAATTTGAACCAAGTTCTATAACAGTCGGCGAGTTCACGGTTTTTAATGACGATTAATGTGACGTCGTCAGTGATGTTTTTTAAAGCAAGCCCGGAGAATGTTACGATTTTATCTCCAAAAATATCAATAGCTCCGGTTGTAGAATATTTTTGGGGAAGAAATTTGTAGGGCTTCCCAACGTCTTTCAAAATTTCTGGGGCCGAGGTCTTTACTTCTGTATCGAAAATGTGGTGGTATTTTATTTTTTTCTTTTTTGCTTCCTTTAAAAAACGCTTGATAAAGATTTGAAGTTCTTTGTCGAACCATCCGCCCTTAGCGCCGATAAAGTAAACATCTTCTCCAGTTTTAAGAATGTCCCGCAAATAATTTTTAAAACCCTCGACGCCTTTGTAAACGTAAACCATTTCATTTTTTGCCCGCCTGTTAAATCGATCTTCGAGGGCCGGTAGGATGCTTTTTAATTTGGCGTCTTTTTCCCAGATAAGATCTTTGAGTTTTTCCGGCTCGACAGGGGCATATTTATTTTCTTTGGCGCCAGCGATTTGGTAAATCAAGCCTTTTCGTAAGAGGCGGGGAACAGCGTCGTAGATATTGCGTTTGTGGACACTGGTTTGTGAAGCAATCACCGGAACCGAAGCTGGGCCTAAAACCAGTAAAGCCTCGTAAATTTTAGCCTCGTTCGGCGATAGGCCAATTTCTTCAAGGATTTCAAGATACATAGCGTTCGTAGTGGTGGTGTTTGCCACTCACTATAAATAGATTAAACTAAGTTAAAATAATTGTCAATTTATTTATGACTTCTTTGTTAAATCTATCTTCAACACAGGGCTATTTTTTACTGATTATTTACGGCTTATTAATGATTTTAATAACATATTTTTTTGCGCGCTGGAAAAGATATCGTTCTATTCAAGGTTTCTTGGTAGCTGAAAGAAATGTCAAATGGTGGCTCGGAGCGGCTAGCATCGCCGCCTCGTGGATTTGGGCGCCGGCGCTTTTTGTTTCTGTTCAGATGGCTTATCAGAAAGGTTTGGCTGGTATTTTTTGGTTTACTTTTCCTAATATAATTGCCCTATTGCTTTTCATTTTTCTAGCCCCAAAAATTCGTGAAAAACTACCCTTTGGTTACACCTTGCCGCAATGGATTAAATTTTGTCTTCAGAGCGAGCGGGTTCATAAAATGTATTTGTTCCCGTATTTTTTCTATCAGCTTATGGCTGTTGCTGTTCAGTTGTTCGCCGGCGGTAGTTTGGTGTCTTTTTTGACTGGTATCCCCTTAGTTAATGTAATGATAATCATGGCGATCACAGTTTTAATTTATGCTTTTATTTCCGGTTTGGAGTCATCGTTTGTCACGGACTTTATTCAATTTATTTTAATTATTATTGGTGTGGTTACGGTGGTGCCATGGGCTATCCATGCGGCTGGTGGCTGGTCTATGTTGGTTCCTGGTTTTGGTGGAGTCACTGGACAATTTAAGAATATTTTTGATCCATCGGTGGCTTTTTCTTTTGGTATTGTTACGGCGATTGGTTTAATTTCTGGCGCGATTTCTGACCAGCAATATTGGCAGCGAGCTTTTGCTATTAAGAAAAATAATTTGATTCCTTCGTTTGTGTTTGGGGCTATTATGTTTGGTATTGTGCCGGTCGCGCTTTCGGCCTTGGGTTTTTTGGCAGCTAATGGGAGTTTGAATATTATGTTGCCAGTCGGAACGGATGTTTCAATGATCGGCGTGGCTACTGTCAGTAAATTATTGCCGTTGAGTGCGGTTGCTTTATTTGTGGTAATGTTGTTAAGCGCGTTGTATTCAACTTTGGATTCCGGAGTGGTGGCGGCCAGCTCGCTTTATGTGACTGATGTTGTTAATTATTCTGAACAAGAGAAGGAAATATTGAGAAAAATCGACGTCGGAGAAATTTTATCGGTCGAAGAAAAAAGATTAGGCGATCAACTTGATAATCGTGGTGTGCGAAATTCGAGGTTGGCTATGTTGGGTATTACCACTTTGGGACTTTTGGTTGCTTTGTTAGTAATTCGTATCCCAGGTTTTGGTTTGAAGCATTTGTGGTGGATTTTTAATACTGTTGCGGCTTGTGTTATGGTACCAACGGTTTTGAGTTTATACTGGTCAAAACTAAATGCCAGAGGAGTTTTTTGGGGAGTTCTGTCGGCTTTTGTTTTTGGTATCCCGATGTTTATTTATAGTAACATTGTCGATAATTCTGTTTTGGTTGTCGGGTCGTCGTTATTTGTTATTTTGATTAGTACATTGTTTTGTTGGATTTTTCGGAGTAAGAAAAATTAGAAACCAAAAAACCGTCCCAAAATTTCGGGGCGTTTTGTATTTGACTTCAGCAAGCTTTTTTATTAATCTACAACAATATCAAAGTTCCTTCCCCGAGGTACTAATGTCGAAGCATCTTAACAAGTCGGTGGTTCTGACTCTGGGGCAAATTATTTCTTTGGGGGCGTCGTGTGCTCAAAAGATGAATGCCACGGACATTTGGATGTTGGCTGAAATGGCCAACGTTCCGTCCACTTCGCTTATTCAGCTCGATTCAATGGGTTTTGAAAACCCGACACCGGCAGACATGCGGAAAATAATCTCTTGGTTGGTTGAAACCGGGTATATCAGCAAGCTTGGTCTTTACTTCTTTCTTTCAGAGCGAAGGTATCGTCCCCGACTGCGTCCATCGCAGATCTCGACCGCTATTCTGACCTCGGAATTCTTGGAAAACATGGGGCTTGCCGGAATGGATATGAGTCAGGCTTTCGTGTGCGGTCCTGGAACGGCTGTGTTCGAGCCAGACGAGCCCGACCAATTCTTTGATTGTTGGCGGCGTCCTCCACAATGATCTCTCGCGTTCTCGCGGAGATTTTTTAAAGAAAACGATTTGAAAAATTAAAAACCAAGGCGGCCAGATTGGTCGCCTTTTTTAACGTGTTGCTTCAAGAAGTTCGCGCTCGATATTTCTACGTGCCCGCTTCTCAAAGCGGGAGCGGAACAGTTCGGTACAAAAGATCGGACCGCCGGTAAGGACAGCTCGCAGGAAAGCGATCCGCCCAACACGGAACTCTTCCGGGGAATACGCGCTCAAGTATTCCTCGCGGATTTGTTTTCTATAGGCAAGTTGAGTGTTCCAGTCCTCGCCAAGGATGCTAATATCCAAGTCGTGTAGAAGCTGTTCGTCGCGGCCTTCCGGAACCATGGGGTGAACCGTGGCCATGATTAGGTGTTCAATCCTGCTCGCAAAAGCTTCAGACAATCCGAGGTCTTCGGCGGCTTTGATCGCCACTCGGGAACTTTCGTACTCATTTGTCCTTGATTTCAGGTAGTAGACAAAGTCGTGGAACCACCAAGCAAATTCCGCGGCCTTCGGATCCTTGAATTCCCCAACAATCTCATCAAGTCGAGACAGGCCGAATTCGATGTGCTTCAAGGTGTGATAGTGGCGATGCGGCTCGAGGTATACATTCAATAGCCGCAGCCACCAGTATTTGATCCGTTCCCTTGGAACTTCAGGATTTAGTTCGACCACCAAAGTAGACCATCTTTCTTCCATGCGCGTGAGGTTGTCCATGAGTTAATCTCCTTTTTGTTGTTGAGAGTTTGATTGAAGACTTGGGCCGAACAAACAGTATCCTTCAGATCACCGTTCGTTTTTACTCGAGCCAGGCAGAGACGGTGTTCTTCTGCGAGTCTGAGAGTTTCTTTCCAGTCCGGAATGCGACTGATGAAGCCTATCAGGTTGCTAGTTCCGCGGGCTATGGCTCGGCGCAGGTTCTCGCCTTCGTCTTCACAACCGACATAAATAATCTTGCCGCCGAGATAGCGAAACAGGAGTTTGTCAGCCTGCATTCCATAAGGAACTTCGACGAACAGTCGGGTGTTGGCCGGAGCCGATCGTACTGCTTCAGAGAGCAGGGTAAACCACGGTTTGACAATGGCAGCTTTGAGGCTTTCTTCGTCTCTTTCGGCAAGTCCGATAAGATCGCTTGTTCCAAAAGTCCTTTCGAGCTCGGCGCGTAGACAGTGATTGAAGTCATCAGTGTTGACGACGACATTTCGTGGATCCTCGGTGGCCAAAGCTCGAAGCCAAGTACTCTTGCCGCTGGCTGGTTTGCCGACGACCATGAAGACGTGTTCAAGGTTGAGGGCTCTCTCAAGAATCGCCGAGACAACGAGCGGGGCCAAGTTACGGGCCAGTGTCTGCCAATCAAGATTGATTGCGGCTAGCCGCGCGGCCGAAGAGGAAGTTTCTTTGAATTCTGGGCTAGTGATCTGGAAGTAGAACTTGTTGATGCCAAGGTTTCTCCAGTTGCTCAGTAAGACTTTGGTTTCGTCTTCGAGATCTTTCTCGTTGCGCAGGCCACGGATCATGATTGTTTCCTTCGGGTCAACGCCGTGGCATACGGCTTCGTCAAATGTCATAACTGAGACGTTTTTCGGAAGCTCATAAGCTGACCAGAGCCTGACGCATTTCTCGGTTGAGAACCATGAGTTCTTGTCGGGATTGCGCGAGCAGACCACGAAGACTTCTGGGAAAACCTCGGCCGCCAGCCGAACGATTTCCAAGTGGCCATAAGTGGGTGGAGAGAAACTGCCGGGATAAATGAAGTGTTTCGCAGACATTGGTTTTCTCCGATCTTGTTGTTAAAGAACATTTTTATAATATATTTTTTACAAAAAGTTCGTTAAGAATTTGTTTTGGATTTTTTAAGGGGTTTAAATTCTTGACTTAACAAAGCTAAAATGTTATTATAAAACTGTCGAAATAATTCGACAGCAATATGATCCAACAAATAAAAGACGGCCTAAAAGAGTTGGGGTTTAGCGAAAACGAGATTAAGATTTATATTACTTTGACTCAGCTCGGAGAGTCTCCGGCCTCGGTTGTGGCCAAGAAATCCGGCCTGCCACGAACTACAGCAATTAGTATTTTAAATAAACTTTCTGAGTCTGGTTACCTGTCGACATATCGCCATAAAGGAAAGATTTATTATTGGGTTGAGAGTCCAAAAACGATTGAAGGGGTTTTGCAGAATAGAATAGTTGTAGCCGAAAAACTTGGCGAGCTGTTAACTGACTTGTATCGCGCTGAACCAAAGTTTCCTTTTGCCAATGTCTACGATTCCAAAATCGGATTAAGAAATTTTATTGAAAAACTTTTGGTAAATTTCAAACCTCATTCGATGATTTATACCATCGACGCTCCGAAGATCGGAAATTATTATAAAATTTTTGGCGATGATTTTGCCCGGGCTTTGCTTAAGTTAAAAAAGAAAAAATCAATTCAAACAAAAACTTTGGTTCCAAATCAGACCTTTATTACTATCAATCCAGAAAAATTAACCGCTCAAAATATCGAGATTCGAGAAATGCCAGCCAATATCGAGTTTCAGGCTTCAATTTGGTTCGTAGAAAATTTATTAGTTCTATTTTCAGGACGACCGCCGTTTGCGGTTGTTGTCCAACACCCGGTCATTGTGCAGAGCATGAAAAGCATTTATGATTTTTTATGGATAAATTCGGTGCCAAAAAGCTAAAAACCAAAAAACCCGCCGATCAAGCGGGTTTTAAAAAATATTTTTCAGCCCCCAATCACGTTTAATACTGGAGCGGGCAACGGGAGTCGAACCCGTGTCATCAGTTTGGAAAACTGAGATAATAGCCGTTATACGATGCCCGCATTGTTACGAATCAGCGAATCTTTCCGAATCTACAAATATTTATCCTCCCCTCTGCCCGAACGCCGCGTGAGGGAGAGGGGCCGGGGGTGAGGGATCGGAATCGAATTAGTTTTTGTTCTGTTTTTTCTTCCGTCTTACCACAACCACAACCGCAATTCCCGTCAAAACAATTCCCAACGACGCCCAGTTTATCAAACCAGCATAATTTGTCGAGTTTACCGAACTGTCCCAAGTTGGATAAGTTTCGCCAAGCGGAGGAGGAAAGCCTGCTCCCGGGACGACGTCGATTTGGGTGGCCTTGCCGTCACTGCCAACCGCCGCCGCGCGCCAAGTTGGAGTAACTTCGGACGAGATCTCAGAAAACGGGACGCAGATGTTTAGTTGATTTCCCTTGAACTCAAAAGTTGATGCGGTTTCCTTGTCTGTAGCCCAGAAGTCTGGCTCTGGATTGTACCAGCGGAAGTCGGTGAACCATTGTGGAGCAATATTTTCGTCTTCGGTTCCGTATTTTACGGCGATTTCGTAATCGGTGTTAATACGAACGCCCTGTGGAGCATTGTTAGAGGTGTCGGCATCGTGATCGATATAAAGCAAAAAGTTAGCTTGCCATGGGGCAGAGGTTGGTATGTCTTCTGCTGTCTGGAGAGTAAAAAGCCAGCATTGATTAGTTTCGTTTTTTTTCAAACTCGCCGAGGTTAAATCTGCCCAGCCATAGTTGAGTGTTGGGTGGGTTCCGGTGCGGCTAACAACATCGGCAGTAGGGTCGGAAATAGTGGTCTCGCCAACGGCACTGATGAACGGCTCACGATCTTCGGTGGCGACATTTGTGGTCAGTTGGGTCTCGGTTAATCCATTGGCGACCAGATAACCATCGGTTCCGGCAATAAAGTCGGCGGCAAGGCAAAAACCGGCCCCAGAGAGGAGTAAAAGATTTATGGTAAACACAACGAGTTTTCTCATAGCACGACCATTTTAGGTCAAAATATAACGGAAGTCAACCAAGAGTTCTTGATTGTTTTTTCCACTTCTGTTATACTTTTCTGGCCAAACAAAAACATCGGGCTGTAGCTTCCTCCTTCGCTCAAACAGAAAAGAGCTTCGGAGGACAAGCCGCTACAGCCGTAAAAACATCGGGCTGTAGCTCAGTAGGCTTAGAGCGCCTGCTTTGGGAGCAGGAGGTCGCTGGTTCGAGCCCAGTCAGCCCGACCAAAAATAAAACAACCGCCGTTACGGCGGTTGTTTTGGATTGAGTTTTATTTCTTTTTATTTCTGATTGTCAGGAAATAAATTAGCGCTCCTATAAAGTTGGTTAAGGCAATAACCAGAATCCAAGCCGTCTTTTCGTTTTCTGATAATTTGCTTTGAATACAATCGATCAACATCCAAATCCAGAAAGCAGTACCGCCCAAGACAATGAGAGGGATGGTTATGGTAATAAGACCAAAAGCCACCTCAATAAAAGAGTTGTTCATAAGTTTTTAAAATGGAAAAGCAATTGATGTGGAATATTCCAGATCTTCACCACCATCGATATAATTCGTCATTACTTCGGCAGAGAGCGGTACTAAAAACTCGCTTCTGAATCTAAGGGAAGACATAATGCTGCCCGGTAAATTGTAATAATAGTTTTCTGACAAATAAACCACTCGTCCTTCAGGTAGATATCCAACGACACCGTCCGGATAGGCCTCGGTTGTTAAATCGTCGCCAATAGTGTAGTGACTAAAAATTTCATCAGGCAAATCAATAATGATTTTGTTCCAGTTGGTTCCGTATAAAGTTGTGGCAACGGTTTCGTTTGGAATCCAACGCAAAACCCCATTAGATTCAACCGCGTAAACTTTTGGGTCAGAAGTTTGTTTGACCAAGTAAGTTCCCGGGCGAATAGTAACATCGGCTTCAAGTTCGTGTTGTGCGAAATAGGTTCCGTCAACGAAAGCGACATCATCAAAATTTGACCACCATGATTTATAAACAGTTTCGTTTGGAAAGACGTGAATCGAATCATCGCATCCGACAACGTAGACAACTGAATCGGCTACGGTTGTTGGGTTATTGTCATCGACTCTTTTTATTAAAAGACCCTGGGAAGCAGAGCAGGTTTTTTCAGAGATCGGAATGATAATTTCTTCAATAGTTTCCTCGACGGTTTCGGTTGCGATCGGGACTTCTTCAACTGTCTCAACTGTCGTCATGATGGCATCGAGCACCCAAGTTTCTTCCCTGATGCTGGTGACGCGGACGTATCGATAACTCGTCTCTCTGGCGTAGGTGAAAGTGAGTTCGGAAAGCGAAAGAGGGAAGATGCTAGATTCAGTTTGTGTGACCGTAAAATCGTTATCTAAAAACTCGACGCGATAACCGGCGCCAAAGTTTTGGAGAAGGTAATACATCGTAAGGTTGCTGGTGGATTCGTTTCCTTCGCCGAGATCTAAGGTAATGGCAGAGTTTTTTTCGAAGAAACTCGTCCTAGAGCCGTCCGGCTCGCCGAGCGCTTTAGTTGGTTGGTAAGTTTGGTTACCTGCGGAGTAAACCGACTCGGCGTAAACCGTTGTGGTTTCGGCAAAGACGGTTTTTGGCAAAACTAGGTTGAAAACCAAGGCTAAAAGAATAAGAAAGCTTATTTTTTTCATAGACAATAAGAATAAAATCTAACAAGATTATAACACGAAGACCTGAAAAAGTATTGGGGAAAATTAAAAACCAGCCGCATCTGGTGCCGAGGGGCAGGATCGAACTGCCGACACGAGGATTTTCAGTCCTCTGCTCTACCACTGAGCTACCTCGGCCTCAGATGCGGCCGTTATTAACATGGTGGGCGTGACTGGACTCGAACCAGTGACCTCGACATTATCAGTGTCGCGCTCTAACCACCTGAGCTACACGCCCGTTTTTTTGTGCGTGTAGCGAAGGTGCTATTGTTCACCTGCTTGCCCCTCGAAGCCTTCCGCACACGCAAGGCGAAGAGGGGAGCTACACGCCCGTTTTTTTGTGCGTGTAGCGAAGGTGCTATTGTTCACCTGCTTGCCCCTCGAAGCCTTCCGCACACGCAAGGCGAAGAGGGGAGCTACACGCCCGTATTTTGTTTTTCGCGTAAGTATTATAGAAAATTCTGTATAAACGGTCAAGAGGAAAAACAGCGAAAAAACAGACGCCAAACCGCGTCTGTTTTTAAATTGTCGGCTATGTGATTGTAACGTCTCTTAGTGTAAATCCGCCAAAGGCGGACCGAACAATCTTAGAGATTGATCTCGACCTTGGAATGAATGGTGTGAGAACCATTATATTCCCTAGAAAGGAGGTGATCCACCCACAGCTTCCGCTACGGGTGCCTTGTTACGACTTCGTCCCTATCATCGAATTCACCTTCCGCCGCCCTACGGCGACGTTCGGGTGCCCTCGACTCTCTTGACGTGACGGGCGGTGAGTACAAGACCCGAGAACGTATTCACGGCCGCATGTCTGATCGGCCATTACTAGCGATTCCGGCTTCATGAGGGCGAGTTGCAGCCCTCAATCCGAACTGGGACCGGCTTTATAGGATTAGCTCCGCCTTACGGCTTGGCTACCCGTTGTGCCGGCCATTGTAGCACGTGTGTCGCCCTGGACGTAAGGGCCATGCTGATCTGACGTCATCCTCGCCTTCCTCTCGCTTGCGCGAGCAGTCTTTCGTGGAAATTAACACGAAACGAGGGTTGCGCTCGTTACCCCACTTAAGGGTACACCTCACGGCACGAGCTGACGACGACCATGCAGCACCTAGACAGCACCTTCGAAAGCGGCCACCGTTTCCGGCGGCTTGCAGCTGCCTTTCAAGCCCAGGTAAGGTTTCTCGCTTACCGTCGAATTAAACCACATGCTCCACCGCTTGTGCGGGTCCCCGTCTATTCCTTTGAGTTTTAATCTTGCGATCGTACTCCCCAGGCGGGATGCTTAACGCGTTTGCTTTTTTCAACGACACAGAAAGGGTCGATACTTCCTATATCTAGCATCCATAGTTTACGGCGTGGACTACTGGGGTATCTAATCCCATTCGCTACCCACGCTTTCGTCCATGAGTGTCAGAACCGTTCCAGCACACTGCTTTCGCCTTTGGTGTTCTTGCCGATATTAACGCATTTTACCGCTACACCGGCAATTCCGTGTGCCTCTCCCGGCCTCGAGTTTGGTAGTTTCGCGCGCAGTTTCCGGGTTGAGCCCGAAAATTTGACACACGACTTACCAAACCACCTGCGGACGCTTTACGCCCAATAAATCCGGATAACGCTCGTGGTCTCTGTATTACCGCTGCTGCTGGCACAGAGTTAGCAACCACTTATTCATAAGGTACCGTCATTAGTTCGTCCCTTATAAAAGCCATTTACGACCCAAAGGCCTTCATCTGGCACGCGGCGTCGCTCCTTCACGCTTTCGCGCATTGAGGAATATTCTCGACTGCAGCCACCCGTAGGTGTCTGGGCAGTGTCTCAGTCCCAGTGAGGGGGGTCGCGCTCTCACGCCCCCTACCCGTCATAGCCTTGGTGGGCCATTACCTCACCAACTAGCTGATAGGGCCTAGACCCCTCTCGAGGCAAAAAATTTTACAAGGGAATGCCTTTCGGCCCCCCTTGACCATCGTGTATTAGCTCTAGTTTCCCAAAGTTGTTCACGACCTCGAGGTAGGTTATCAAGGTGTTACGCACCCGTTTGCCACTAATCTTGCTTGATGTAATCGCATAAGATTCGTTCGACTTGCATGCCTTAGACACGCCGCCAGCGTTCATCCTGAGCCAGGATCAAACTCTCAGAAGAAATCCATCTTCGCTAAAGCTACGATGGACTCTGTGAAAGAAGATATAGCTCCTAATATTAATTATGGAGATTTTTATCAAATTGATAGACGTTACAATCACATAATTGACAATTTTTGCTTGTTTGCATGATCTTCAGTTGTGAAGGTACAGTTGGTTCACTTTAGTCTTAAAACTCATTCTCCGCAATGGGCGAATGAGTTTGTTTCCCGTGGGAAATTGACTTGTAGTGAACGAGCGGTATTTTAAACGACTATTAAAATGCTGTCAAGAGCGTTTGGGATGGATGTTTAGGGTGGAGGTGTGGATAGAGTGGGGATGGGAATTTTGGGGTTTTTGTGGGGTTTTGGGGTATTGGTGGTTTTAAAGGTTACAAATGTGTCAAGGGTGACAAAAGGAAAGAAAAAACAAACTTCTAGGCCTCTTTTGACCCTTCCGTAATCCTTGAAGCATTTGTAATCCCACCAATTCTACCCACCACCATTTTGACATCTGCTCCAAAATTTGTTACAATATATACGTTAGTCTAGAGCCCGCAACCCCCGGCAACGGGGCAGGTCGAGCGAGCCGTCCACTAACCGAAAATGTTTTGTAATGTACGAACAGTTATGGCCGACATGGAACAAGACCAAGCATTTGTCGAGTACGTGGTCAAACAAATCGTCAACCACCCGGAAGACGTTAAGACCGATCGTATTGTCGATGAACGTGGCGTTCTCATCACCCTCCACATCAATCCAGAGGATATGGGTTACGTCATTGGTCGCCAAGGTCAAACCGCTCGCGCTATCCGCATCCTTTTGAAGATCGTTGGGGCAAAAAATAACGCTCGCGTTAACCTCAAGATCCACGAACCGGAAGGCTCCCGCCGCTTCCAAGCTGCCGCCGCTCCGGCCGATGCCGATGCCTCGGTTGACGACCTCGGTATTTAATACCAAAGTCAAAACAAAACTCCGTCTTGCAAAAGGCGGAGTTTTGATTTTTTGCTCGTTTAAGTTTTTTTAGCTACAATCAAGTCAATATGTCCAAACAAAAAATTCGTAAATTCGATTTTCTGACAATTTTTCCAGACATGATTACCTCGTATGCTAACGAGTCGATTTTAGGTCGGGCGCAGAAAAGCGGTTTGATAAAAGTAGAGGCTCATAATCTCCGTGATTTTATAACAGACAAACATCATAAAGTCGACGATACTCCGTATGGTGGTGGGGCGGGGATGGTAATGAAGGTGGAGGGGTTTGATCGTGCGGTGCGAGCCCTCACCCCCCACCCCTCTCCCCGGGGGAGAGGGGGAAAGGTGCGGGTAATTTTGACTTCGGCATCGGGAAAACAGTTTACGCAAAAGGACGCGGTGCGACTTGCGAAATATGATCAAATTATCTTTCTTTGCGGGCGGTATGAAGGAATTGACGCTCGTGTTGAAGAGAATTTGGTTGACGAATCGTTTTCGATCGGCCCATATGTTTTGACCGGGGGCGAGTTGCCGGCGCTTATTATGATGGACGCGATCGCGCGAAATATTCCCGGTGTTCTTGGGTCAAAAGAGTCGCTCACAGAAGAATCTTATTCCGAAGAAGGGTTGCTGGAATATCCGCAGTACACTAAACCGGAGATTTATAAGAAATGGAAAGTACCAGAAATTTTGCTCTCTGGCGATCATAAGAAAATTGCGGAATGGAGGAAGAAGATGTCAAAAAAAGTCTGAACCGTGATTTGTCTAAGTGAATGAGGATTGTGAATTTTGGTTTTCAAAAATCATAGCCTTCACCAACTCAGACGAATCATAGTCAAAAAGAGCCCGCGTCCGTTACGACGCGGGTTTCCGTTTGAAGACGTTTTTTTTCTTGACCCTCTCCCGACCAGTCTTGGTGAGGCGCCAAAGCCCGCGGCCGCAGTTTTCAATCCAACCACGATTCTTCATATAGGTGAGGGTGTAATCAGTGGCCAGATCTGGATTGATCTCAGCGATGACATTGGTGGTTTCTTGTCTTCGAAACCAACCGCCGTTTTCTTGTTCCAAGCGCATCAAGCCAGTGAGTATGGCGAGTTTTTCGTCGGTCGACTCGGCGTGGGTTTTTCCGATTCGGCTGGTTCGGGACAACTGTCCTTGACCGAACCCTTCAACTGGAAAAGTTTGCCCAGTGACTTTGGTAATCAGCTTTCGCAACTCAAGATCCGACAACGGATCGCCTTCTTCCGTCGATTTGTTGACTTCCGAATCCGTTGGTGGCCTAGTGATTTGCCAGTCGCCGTTTTCCAATTTTCGAAGACCCAAACCAGGAGCGGCTTGAGCAATGCTGTTCAAGACTCGGAAAATTTCGATGCCTGGACGAAAGTGGTGTTCAACCAAGAGAACGATGATTGCTCTTGGTACCCAACCTCTTTGTTGCAGTTGTTTAGAGACTTGGTAAAGGTTGTTGGCCAAAGCGGCTTGGATTTGGGTGAGTTGCACGAGGGCCTCCTCTGGCAGGGAAAGAACATTGGATTTCCATCTTGCTGATATTTTTCAAGAATGTCAAATAAACAAAAAATCGCCTCTCAAGGAGACGATTTTTAGTTTCTGTTTTAAGCGGCTGGGACTTCGGTGGTTTTGGCTTCGTCTTTAGCTTTCTTGTCCGCGGTAGCTTTGGTGATTTTTTCAGCGCGTTTTTTGGTAAGAGTGGAGACTTTCTTTTTCTTGCCGTCAACAACTTTTAATTCTACCAAAAGGTTCCAAACAGTTTCAGAAGCTTGAGCACCTTTGCCGAGCCAGTATTTGATGCGCTCGACATTGAAATTGTTTTCTTTGGTGCGCGGATTGCGATGACCCAGAATTTCCACGGCCTTGCCCCAAGGATCTTTTTGCTTATCAACCACAATAAGGCGAAGCTCTGGACGATTTTTTTTACCGGTTTTAG
>Ga0233425_10004787_pt1 | contig 22221 bp, 27 predicted proteins | sample Watercolumn_Towu_2_FD_181712 | JGI IMG/M metagenome (GOLD analysis project Ga0233425, IMG submission 181712) | Freshwater microbial communities from Lake Towuti, South Sulawesi, Indonesia - Watercolumn_Towuti2014_140_MG | ecosystem: Environmental > Aquatic > Freshwater > Lake | place...
TCCTTAAATCGAGTTTCATATAAAAATAATCGCCATCAACCCCTGATGTAGGAGCAGTTATATTGATACTCCAATTACCTATTTTAGAATAAACATCAGTTGTTCTTCTTTCAAAATAAAGATTAGAAAATACTTCATCACTTGAATTAACTAAAACCGGCTTAATATTGACTGCAACATTACCGGAATTATTGATATCTACTCTCGTTCTTGTTCCATCTCCATTATAGCTTATATTTCCCAGATCAATCAAATCAGGCACTTGTATTTGGATTATTGGGGCTGGAGGGCCATAAATATCAATTTCAACGATAGAAACAGGCTCGTTTCCCGAAGCAGCCATAACCCCTCCAGCATCAAAGATCATCAGAAAACCAAGAAAGCCAATAACAACTAAAAGAAATGCAATAAATAGCGAGATAGATAATACCCTCATTAAATCACCTAACTACCATTCTAATATATATGTTACATTATATATATTCGACTATCTACTTTGAAATAGCAACAATCTATAAGAAATAATTAATGGTCTCTCCAATTCCTCGACCAGATGTCTCAGCAATTAATTCCAATCTTAATACATCCTTGCCACATATCTCTCTACTCTCCCGATATCATTTCTCCTTCCTTCCAAATAAGGCAATAAATCCCTAACTAAAATACCGCCCATGCACTCTAATATCTCTGCTCCGCATACATAACATTTTCTTTCCATTCTATTAAATGACCCCACCCAGAATCGAACTGGGGACTCATCCACGTCAAGGATACATCTTAACCACTAGACTATGAGGTCGTCTTGAAAGGCAACTCCATATTACTATATAAGCTTTTTTACATAAATTTTTCCAAAATGTCTTTCTACCTTTTTTAGATGTTTAGGATTCGAAAATCCCACATTATTTAAAAAAGCTCTTACTTTTTTATCACCATATATCTGAATACGCGAGTAATCCTTAGTAAAATTATGCTCAATACCGCATTTATTAAAAATCTCACTAATTTGTTTGATAATGCCTGGATTATTCATATGCAAATCTATCCTCGGATATGGATTTTTATATAAATCTCGTCGATCAACAAAAAAACAAGCTTCTCCGTCAAATATTCCTGAAATACAACAAATCAAATTGTCTTTAGTCGAATTAACAATCTCCTCGGGAATTAAAACACTATAAGACTTCTTTCCAGCACTTATCTTAAATCGATTAGTTATTAAAAAGAACAAATCTTTAGATATCAAATTAAATCTTATAGTATCGGAAAATTTTTCTTTTCGAATATAAGGAGTTATACCAAACAATTTCAACACGATATCGCTGACTAATTCTTTATAAAACTCGGATTCCTCTGACCAATGTCCTATTAATTGAGTTTGATAATGCCTGCCATAAATATTTGTAAAACCTTCAGCGATAAATAGTCCCATAAAATAGGCTAAGTCCTTATTAAGTAATAAATCCTGATTTATTTTGTATTTCGAACTTACTTTTCTCTTAAATTTTGATATTCCAATCAACCTACCCTTATCGAAAATTTCACGATACTTTGAATAAGTAACCTTTCCTCCTTTTGCCTTGCCCCAATTATCATCCAAATAAGTCAATTTAGCAGAAAAGTGTGAAACGCGAGCATGAGACAAACAAAGAAGAAATCTTGTAAACAACTCTTCAGGAATAGTCAAATGTCCAAATCGATATTTCTCAAAAACAGATTTTGGTACATTAAAATAACTATAAACTTCACTCCAAGTTTTAGCATTTAAAAAATGAAAAATCTCATCAAAAAATAACTGCCTCTCAACAAAAGAATCAAAGATTACTCTTTTCATGTATATTCAAAGACTAAGTAATATTTATAGTTTACGCATCCTGAACTAAAGAGGCATATCAAAAGCCTTATATATCCTCTAGAATAGAGAAAATTAAGCCTCTGTAACTCAGTGGTAGAGTATCGGTTTTGTAAACCGAAAGCCGGGGGTTCAATCCCCCCCAGAGGCTTTACCTATTTTAATCAAACGAAATAGTAATTGCCTTAAACAATAGTTTATTATTTTTAAGATGTAACTCTCCTTGTACCTCGAGAGAATATTTATTCTTAATATCTAATCTACATATCCGGCTTTGCCACCAGAAACAAACAATTCAGCAGTACTAGCAGTTAAATTAGCTAATTCTCCTGCACTAAATGGCCCTACAAGTCCGCCATTAGAATCAACAAATTGCTCAACATCAGAATTAAACATTATCATTCTATTTTTCTCTTCAGTTTTGGATTTTTTCCCGCTTATTGCTCCAAATAACTCCTTATCGCTCTCTTCAAATGCCTTAACAAGTTTATCAAACACTTCCTTCTCAAAAGAAAGCATATTTTCGTAATCTCTTTTCATCATTCCAGTCTCAGTTGCAACAAAAACCAAGGTAAGCAATTTTTTCTTTCTCAATCTCATCAATTCCTTAAACATAGAAATAGAATTCTCAAGTTGTTTCTTGCTCTTTATAACATTCTCGTGAAACAAATCATCTTGTTGATTAGATTCCTGAATCTTATCATTAACATAATCTGAAAACTCATTTACTAGCGTTGTAGCCAGAGGCTGTAATTGCTCTGAATATTTCTCTTTCCTTAATAGCTCATATAAATCGTTGTAACTTATCATACAATTCAATCCAAAAATCACTTTATAAAAATGCCTATACTCTGCTAAACAACAACTAAATTTAAATATCTCAAATAAAATAAGAAATAATGAAAGTGACTCTCTGCGGCGATCCTGGATCAGGAAAATCAGTTATCGGAAAGGCAATTTCTGAAAAATTAGAATTAAAACAATATTCTGGAGGTTATTTAATGAGAAATGTTGCAATAAAAAGAGGGATAACTCTCTCAGAACTTATGGAACAAAACAAAAAAGACCCCTCAGCCGACTACGAAGTAGACAAAGAAATAATTGCTCTTGGTAAAAATGAAAATAATTTCATCATGGACTCAAGAACAGCATTTCATTTCATTCCCGATGCAATCAAAATCTTTTTAAAAACAGACCCTAAGAAAGCAGCAGAAAGAATCTGGAGAGATATTCAAGAAAACAAAAGAAGCACCGAAAAACAATTCAAATCTCTAGAAGAAGTATATCAATCAATAATAGCCAGACAAAGCTCAGAGAGTGAAAGGTACAAAAAATATTACAATATTAATCACTTGGATATGAATAATTATGATATAGTCATAGACGCCACAAATATGACTGTCCAAGAAGAAGTAGATGCTGTTTTGACCGCAATAGATAAACTGACTAACAAAAAAGCTTTATAACCCTCAGAGTTCTCAGATAACTATGTTTGATGCACTAAAGAAAAAGTTTTCATCATGGTTAAAACCCGAAGAAAAACCCAAAAAAACGGCGAAAGCAAAGTCCTCAAAGTTAACAAAAACCAAGGAAACCAAAAGAGAAACAAAACCGACTAAAAAAGAGCCAAAGGCAAAGAGAGTAAAACCTTCAAAGGAACAACTTGCTGAAGAAAGAAAAACAACCGAAAAAGTCATGCAAGATATAAAAAAGGAAGGCATAGACACGACAGCAATAGACACCAAAGTCCAAACAGCAATAGATGAAATAAAACAAGAAGATAAAGAAAAAAAAGAACAATTAGACGAAGAATCTAAAGAAAGCAAAGATAAAAAGCACTGGTGGCAATTTGGAAAAGAAAAAACGGACAACAAAACTGATAAAACCCAAGTTGAAACATCAGAGAACAAAGAAATAAGCAAGCAAGAGGAATCATTTTTCTCAAAACTAGTAAAAAAACTTTCAACTTCTGCACTAAAAGAAGAAGATTTCGATGAAGCATTTCAAGACCTGGAGATAACATTATTAGAAAATAACACTTCCTTAGGAGCAGTTGATAAAATCCGAGATTCATTAAAAAAAGCACTAGTCGATAAAGAGATAAAAAAAGATAAAATAAAAGACACAATTATTCAAAGTCTTAAAGATTCCATCCTTTCAGTCCTTATAGAACCGCCAAACTTATTAGAACAAATAAAAGAACATAAAAATAAAGGCAAAGACTCAAAAGAACCTTTCACAATCCTCTTCTTCGGAATCAACGGATCGGGAAAAACCACATCTATTGCCAAACTTGCCCATTTGCTAAAGAAAAACAATATCGCCTCTGTTCTAGCTGCAGGAGATACATTCAGAGCAGCATCTATTGAACAGTTAGAAACACATTCAAAAGCGATAGGGGTCCCAATTATCAAATCACCATACGGTTCCGATCCTGCAAGTGTTGCATTTGAAGCAAAGAAATACGCAAAACAACACAACATCCAAGTAGTTCTCATCGATACTGCCGGAAGAATGTACACCAAATCAAATTTAATGAAAGAAATGGAAAAAATAGTTAGAGTCTCTCAACCAGATTTAAAAATATTTGTTGGAGAATCTATAACTGGCAACGATGCAACAGAACAAGCCAGAATGTTCAATGAAACAGCAAAAATAGACGGAATTATACTAAGCAAAGCAGATATCGATGAAAAAGCAGGCACAATCCTCTCCGTATCCCAAGTTACTGGCAAACCAATTTACTTCCTTGGCACCGGACAAGAATACAAAGACCTAACTCCCTTCACAAAAAAGGAAGTTCTAAAGAATTTAGGGTTAGAATAAAATTATTTCAAATAAGAACTCTTTGAAGGATCTAGACCTATAAATTCGCTCTCTCAAGGTCTTTAACCACCTGGAAACAAACATCGACCATTTCTTGCAAATACGATTAATTTTTCTCTCTGAACAACTTGCTCATAATATGTAATTCCTTTCGCTCTCAACAAATTCAAATCTTCAGCATCTAACAATCTAACCATATAAAATGGAATGGGAAATTTAGACATGCTGTGCTCTCTCTGGACAACCATATGGGCCCTGTCCCTTAAAGCAGATTTAACTGCCTCAATCGGACTTTCAGCTGTAAATTCGGCAATGTTCATTCTATCTTTTCTAAAAACCAACGAGTTACTGAAAACTCCTGGAACAACCTCAACGGGTTCGCCACGATTTCTTTTTTCAACACAAAAATAATCTCCAAATTCAGAAGCAACATACATTAATCCATCGCAACCTTGACTTAAATCACTCTTCATGATCCTAAAGTCAAAACAAGCTATAAAAGTATTATCCCAATACAAAATATATACCAATATAGTCTTAAAACAATCTTCCTTGCTTATCTTTCTTCCGGATCTTCCCTTTCAACTCAAAAGCAAGCATCTCCAATAAAGGTTCTTGAAATTTATGAATATTTTTCTTAGCTTCATCAAGAGAAAAATACTTGGCTTCATCAACTTCTGGAACTTTTATCATCTTTCCAGATTTAGGGGGCCATTCTAAATCAGTATCAATGCTGCTAACAAACTTTTCTTTCCCGCTTCCCTCAACAGCCCATGCATGAACAATCTTCCCATTACTTCTTTTTACCTTCCCAAGATAAAAAGCACCCTTCATTGAAGGAGTAAAACCTATTTCTTCCTTAAACTCCCTAATCGCATTATTCAAAACCTGTCTTTCATCCCTCATATCAACCATTTCTTCTCGTCCGTTATCAACTTCTCCCTTAGGAATTCCCCACATCTTATCTCTCTTCCCAAACGGCCCACCAACATGCCCTAAAAACACCTTAATATTTCCATCAGAAAGGTAATACATTAGAACCCCTGCAGATATTTCAACCATTTGAATTCAAAAAAGAAGATATATAAAAACCATTCTAATATCTAAATTATGAAAAATGTTAAGATAGTTGTCTTCACACCTTTATCGCATGCTGATAAAATAAGAGCAATAATTGGAAAAGCAGGAGGTGGAATAATTGGGAATTATTCAGATTGTAGTTTCTCGTCTATTGGAACTGGTAGGTTCAAACCAAACGATAAAGCAAAGCCCCGCATAGGCCAGACAAATAAACTAGAAGAAGTAAAAGAAGAGAAAATAGAATTTATCTGCGAAAAAACAAAAGCTAAACCGATAATAAAAGAAATAAAAGATACACGCCCTTATGAAGAAGTTGCATTAGATATTTACCCTATTCTCTCTGAAGATGAATTGTAACCTTCAAAAACCACAACTTTATTAACCCTTCGCAGACTCAATAAAATATGATAACTAAACTAAATATGGGGAAGATTTCCTAGAAGAAACCGTAAGTGTCGTGTAGATGTTAGAAAAACTATCTCAAGCGTTAAAGAAAACAACTGATAAGATAGCAAATGCTATCTTTTTGGACAAAAACCTCGTAGATCAGATAGTAAAAGAACTTCAAAGAGCATTAATAGAAGCAGATGTCAATGTCTCATTAGTCTTAGAAATAACAAAGAAAATCAAACAAGCAGCATTAGACGAAAGAATAAAAGATATCGAAAAGAAAGAACACATAATTAAATTACTACATGACGAATTAATCTCTTTGTTAGGAGAAAAAAGAGAAATCAAGCTGTCAAAGCAAAATACCTTCCTATTTGTAGGTCTCTATGGAAATGGAAAAACCACGACAATAAGTAAAATAGCATCATATTATGCAAAAAGAGGGCACAAAGTAGCAGCAATAGGCCTTGATGTTCATCGTCCAGCAGCTCCAGAACAGTTAAAACAACTCTGTGATAAACTCAAAATAGCTTGTTTCATAGACAAGGAAGAAAAATCCGCAGTTAAAATATGGAAAAAATATCAATCAGAATTAAAAGCACATGATCTAATCCTTGTGGACTCTGCTGGCCGTGATGCTCTAAGCAAAGACCTAATAAAAGAAATCTCAGATATCTCCAAATTAACAAAACCTACTGAAACATTCTTAGTAATGGCTGCAGATGTTGGACAAGTAGCTAAAAAACAAGCTCAAGCATTCAAAGAATCTTGCAATATCACTGGAGTTATTATAACAAAAATGGACTCAACTGCAAAAGCAGGAGGAGCTCTAACTGCCTGTGCAGAAGTCAAAGCCCCTGTTGTTTTCATAGGAACCGGAGAAAAGCCCTCTGATTTAGAAACATTCGATCCCGAAGCATTTCTTTCCCGTTTATTAGGAATGGGAGATCTCAAATCATTAATGGAAAAAATCCATTCAGTTGTTGACAAAGACAAAATAGAAGAAACACAAAAAAGACTCCAAGCAGGCAAGTTAACAATGGACGATCTAGCCTCCCAACTAGACTCCATGGGCCAGTTAGGTTCTTTTGATAAATTAATGGATATGATTCCCGGATTAGGAAAAGTAAAAGATAAAATATCTCCTGAAATGATGGACTCCCAAGAAAATAAAGTAAAGAAATGGAAAGCAGCAATATCTTCAATGACAAAAGCAGAAAAAGAAGATCCAGAATTGCTAGAAAAACAAACCTCCCGTATAGCAAGAATAGCAAAAGGCTCTGGAAATACAACCTCGGACATCAGAGCCTTAATCAAGCAATACAAAATGCTTAATGAGCTAATAAAATCCCAATCAAAAATCGCAGAAAAAGGTCTTGACCAAAAAACAATGATGAAACTTGCCCGTAAATTCGGCAAGGGCATGAAATTCTAATATGCCCCAAACCACAATAGCACAAGGAGCAGAAGCAAAACTATTCAAATCTGAAAAAAGTGTAATCAAAAATAGAATTCCTAAAGGTTATCGCCTCCAGATTCTAGATGAAAGGCTCAGGAAACAGCGAACAAAGAGAGAAGCAAAAATCTTAGAAAAAGCACATAAATTAATCCCCGTCCCAAAACTGATAAAGTCTGATGAAAAAAATAAAAAAATAGAAATAGAATTCATCGATGGATTAAAGTTATCAAATAATCTCAATTCATTGGATAATAATTTAAAACTCTGCAAAACAATCGGACAACAAATAGCCTTGCTCCATGATAACAACATAATTCATGGTGATTTAACAACATCTAACATGATTTATGTCCCTTTAAACAAACTATCTAGCAAACCAAAAGCATTATCTCATAAACTGTTAAATAATGCAGCCCAAGTCAGTATAACAGATAACCCTTCTCATATGAACTTCAAAGTCTATTTCATAGACTTCGGCCTTTCATTTGAATCATCAAAAGCAGAAGACAAAGCAGTAGACCTACATTTAATAAAGCAAGCCCTAGAAGCAAAACACTTTGCCCATTACGAATCTTTCTGGAAAGCAATTCTAGAAGGATACAAATTATCTAAAACAAGTAAAGAAACCCTCAAGAGACTAGAAGCAGTTGAAAAACGAGGAAGATATAAACAAGCATACTAATCCCTATTTCTTAACTTTATAATGCAATTGAATCTCATCATCGGACAGCTTTTCAACTCCTAGTAACTTTAATCTGGCTTCAAATTCTGTATCAGCAAATACTTATTCTAAAGATTGATAGTCCCACTCGGATTCGAACCGAGGTCTCGAGCGCCAAAGGCTCGTATCTTAAACCAGCTGGACGATGGGACTATATACTCTATTTCTTAACCTTATTCGCGTGCTTAAAATTGTGGAAACCTACTTCATTTAAAAACTTTCGCAATTCCTCTTTTTTAGTAATTACAATATCTCTATTTCGCATTATCTTAGAAGGAACAATACCTAAAGAAATAAGACCATTACGAACATCCTCTAATAAAGCAAGATTATAATTTGTAAAGCCTATCTGATAAGAATTCTAATTAGTCAACTGGTATGCCGTTCCATCAGCATCATACAACCCCCTCAGACAAGCCCGTAAGTAACTTCTATTTGATTTAATCCAATCTGGAATTTTCAATTGGTTTATTATTTTGTCTCCCGGTTTAAATCCTTTTGATTCCAGAAAATTTATCAATTCCCTACCAGAAGCAGTTAGATTCAAAGCATTACTCTTTTTTGATTTACGAACATGAACTGCAACATCAAACAACCCTTCAATTAATTGCTTGACAAACCTAATAAGATATTCTCTATCATGTCTTGAATCTCCAACAATTCTGATCTGATAAACTCCAACTTTATACCCTCTTGTCCTATTGGAATTTCCGTCTCCGAGCATAATCCCATAAAATTCTGCTAATTTTTCTGATTCTTTAGGAAATTTTACTCGTTTCGTACTACCTGAAGAACTAAAACCTCATTTTATCCTACTCAATCATCTTCCTTTTGATCAATTATGTGCTGCTTATATTTCTCTTTCAAGATAAATTTTTCAAAAACATCAGATGGCAACAACACGCCATCATACAGATACGCATTTAATTTTCCCTCTTTAATTCCCAACTATTTTGCAAAACCTTTCCAAGATAAACCTATTTTCTCCTTCTCCTGCCTAATCAATTCCTCTTGTTTACCCTTCTCAAAAACTAAACGCATTGAATAATTAGACTATTAAATATTTAAATCTATTGCTTGACCGCTAAACTAGTAAATTAGAATTAAATCTTTATCCCAGAATCTTTAGGATTCTTTGAATGTTGATCCATCTCGCCCTTGTTCAAACAATCCCAGCAAGGCTGAATAGTTCCATCTTTTTTCATTATCCTCTTAGTTCCATTACATTTCGGACATTTCTCTCCAAATTCCATAATTAACATAAGAAAAAAGGATATTAAAACATTATTATTCCAAACTATAACTTAATCTAATTAAGCTAACTCAATATCCCTTATCTCACAAAGAGCAAGAGGATAAATCTTCTTCAACTTCAATGAAAGTTCTCTCTGAATCTTATTAGCCATTATCTCGGAAAATACTTCCTTCAATATTCTTGCTTTCACAAATCCTTCAATAAACTTCTTTGCCTCAACTCTTAACGAATTTAGAACGCTTCTTGGAACCTTATTTCTAGTAATCATAAAGGGTTTAACAACAACCTTAGAATCCTTACATTCAACAATGAAAGAATCTTCAACATAATCTACTCCAGTTCTCATCATCCTTCTTACATATGATCCTGCAAGATTCAATGAAACTGGCTCTCCAACCAACGTTCCTGCATCTAACTTGGTTCTTATCTTCAACACGAGGTTTTTACCTCTTAAACTTCTTGATAAGTCAATAGTCAATACTTTTCCAGCAAGCTCTTCAACATTCGCCCCATAAAGGGATAACTTAGAATGTGTTAAATCCGATTTAACATCGAAAAATTGTTTCTTTATTGCTTTCTTTGCTTTTACTTGTTCTGCCATATTATTTATTGATATAGGAATTCATAAGAACCTCGGTTCTTATTTAGCTACTTTCTCCCCTATTTCGATTCTTGCTGTTCTAATTGCGGACCTCATTCCCTTCATTTTACCACAAGTTTTACATTTAAACAATACACTTATTCTCTTTGTAACTTTAGCCTTATGACCCCAATCCTTCGCTCCCTTTTTACTTCTCTTTCCCCAGTTTCCAATTCCCTGTAAACTTCTTGATTTAATTCTAGAAGGAGAACCTCTTGACATTGGATGAGTAGCCGATCTTGCTCTCTGCTTAGCAGTAGCAATTGTTTGTTCTGTATGTTTTCTACAATAAGGACAATATCGTCTTGTTTCTTTCGGTAATTTCATTCTTGTGGGTCATAATAAAGCTAGCCTCTCCCTGACCGAGAAAAGGGTCTGCTCATACAGCCAATAACTTAAATTTGTGTTGTTGGCTGATTAGAGAAAGACATAGTCTTTCGCTATAGCTTAAAGTAAATATGCTCATATTTCTTGGTTTAAAAAGGTTGCTATGCTCCAAAAACATCGACAATCAGAATATTCAGGAAATATCAATTAAAAAGCAAAGCTTTTTAATGCCTATTTTCAACCTAAATCCATGAGTGAAGAAAAAACTGAAAAACCAAACTGGTTAAAAATAAAACCTGCAGACTTGGAGAAAATAGTAATCGAATTGGCAAATCAAGGAAAATCCTGTGCAGAAATAGGTTTAACTCTTAGAGACCAACACGGAATTCCAAAATCAAAATTAATAGGAAAGAAAATTTCTCAAATATTATTTGAAAACAAAATACAAGCAAGAACTGAAAAAGACCTTGTAAAAGAAAAAGTTACTGGATTAAACACCCATCTTGCAAAACACTCACACGATAAGAAAGCGAAAAGATCATTGATGAAAAACTCTTGGGTAGTTCATAAAATAGAGAAAGCACAATTAGCCTAAATTTCTGTCACTCCCTAAAAATATAAATATTTTTAAGCCTGTCTTTTTTACATTACTAATTCAAAAGAGGGAAAAATGTTAGAAGAAATACAAAAAGCCATAGAAAAGATAGAGGAATTATCAAAAACTAAGCCTATAAAAGTTATAAGTCATTACGACACAGATGGAATAACCTCTGCAGCGATTATGACAAAAACCCTTCAAAGGTGGAATAAACCTTTCTCTGTACAAATAGTAAAATCTTTAGAAGAATATTTTATTAAATCACTCCCCGAAACGCACATTCTTATCTTTCTAGACCTCGCCTCAAATTCATTAAATTATCTAAAAAACAAAAAAACCGATGTTTTCATTCTCGACCATCACGAAATAACTCAAGAAATACCTCCAAATGTAACAATGTTAAATCCGCATCATCTCAAACAAGAAATTATCTCCGGGGCAGGAGTATGTTATCTATTTGCTAAACAGCTCTCCATCCAAAATAAAGACCTTGCAAGCCTAGCCATAGTTGGAATGATTGGAGACTTGTTAGATAAAAACCTTGGAAGAACCTATAATGATATTCTAAAGGATGCTGAAACAATAGTAAAAAGAGGATTCCTTCTTTACCCCTCAACAAGACCCCTTGACAGAGCATTAGAATATTCTTCTTTCTATATACCTGGAGTTACTGGAAGTTACAAGGGAGTAATAGAACTATTAAGAGACGCAAATATTCCCAGAATAGAAAACAGATATAAATCTTTGTACGAACTAACAGACGAAGAAATGTCTCATTTGATTACTGCGATAATGTTGAGGTCGCATCAAAACGAGCAATTCCATGACATGCTAGGTAATTTATTTCTCATAAAATTCTTCAACAAATTAGAAGATGCTCGCGAGCTTTCAGCAGCAATAAATGCCTGCTCGAGAATGGGACACCCTTACGTAGCATTAGGTTTCTGTCTAGGCAATCCAGAATTTAAACAAAAAGCTGAAAAAATATATGTAGAATACAAACAACACCTAGTTTCAGCATTAAAGTTCATTGAATTCTCTGAAAAAATATCTGGAGAAAACTATACAATAATAAATGCAAGAAATAACATAAAAGATACCCTTATAGGCACAGTTGCCTCAATTCTATCTCATTCTCCAGTCTATAAAGAAGGTACAATGATTGTTGCACTCGCATATGATCAAGATAAAATAAAAGTTTCTGCAAGAATAGCTGGCAAAAAAGGAAGAAATGTTCATGAAGTGCTCAATCAAATAGTTGTTCCTCTAGGAGGAGAAGTTGGAGGTCATCCAAATGCAGCCGGATGCCTAATTCAAAAGCACCAAGAAGAAACTTTCATCGCAGAATTAAGAAAAATTCTCGATATTACAATAGTAAACGCCTAAAAATTCAATTCATCAACTTCATTTAATCGATAATTTGCCAAAGAGCAAATCTTTAAAACCCCCTATTTGCTCATCACTCTATGGCAAAAGGAAAATTTTTGCATGTTGAATGTGTAAAATGTAAGAAGAACCATACAATATACAATAAAGGCTCAACAGAGGTGAAATGTAGAGATTGTGGCTACATAATAAGTAAACCCTCTGGCGGAAAGATAAGGTTGAGAACTTTAGTCAGAAAAGTACTATGGAGATAAAAGAAACCGACATAGTTCTATGCACGGTTAGAAAAATAGAAGGAACAACTGTTTTCGTAACAATAGATAACTATGAAAAAGAAGGTTCTATTGTTTTCTCTGAAATAGCTGCTGGAAGAATAAGAAATATTAGAGAATATGTTTCTCCAAACAAGAAAATAGTTTGTAAAGTCATAAAAATGTATCAGGATCACGTCGAACTCTCATTTAGAAGAGTCACAGCAACTGAAAGAGATGCAGTCATGGAAAAAAGCAAGCAAGAAACCACATTCAAAACAATGTTAAAGCAAGTTGTTTCTGCTCCTGAAAAATACATTACCGAAATTCAAAAAGATCTATCAATACAAGAATTTTTAAGCCAAGCAAAAGAAAACCCTAAAATTATAAGCAATTACTTCAGCAAAACAGAAGCAGAAAAGCTTACTAAGATGCTTCTTGAAAAGAAAGAGAAAGATAAAGAAGCAAAACGCACTTTCACTCTTAAGTCAGATTCAAACTCGGGAATAAATGATATAAAATCAATCCTAAGCACAAAAGACGCAGAAGTCTCCTATCTGGGTTCATCTCAATTCGCTATAACAACCAAAGCAAAAGACTTCAAAGAAGCAAATGCCAAACTTAACCTTATTCTCGACAAAATATCTAAGGCAGCAAAAGATAAAAAGTGTCTTTTTGAGATAAAAGAAAAATAATAAATAAAAGACTAAAATGAATCTCAAATTCTTCATAAATAAAGAAGGTAAGAAAATCTACACCCTAAGAGAAAGTGTAGACAATCAACCAACAAAAGAAGCACATTATAAGTTCATAAAATTTAATAAAAAATTCAAAGAGACAAAACAATCTAACAGTTAATCTCCTTCTTAACAATTTCCATATCCGAATCTTCACTAAGCGAGGATTAGAGGTTGCTCTTTACAACCTCTATATCCTTATCCCACTCAACAATCAACTTTCGATTATAGATAATGGCAGCAGGATGAAATAAAGGTATGAGTTTTATCTTCATCCCTAAAAAATCCATTTCTTTAACTTGCCCATGTATTGAAGTTATCCCGGGCATTTCATTCATTTTATCAACATCACCATTAGCCAAAAAGAATTTACTAGCATAATTACCTAAACTACAAACAACCCTAGGTTTAATCACTTGAATCTGCTTTAACAACCAAGGAGTATTTGCTTTTATCTCCTCCGGCAGAGGTCCACGATTCTCCGGAGGCCTATATTTTAATATGTTAGCAATATAAACATCCTTCAAACTCAAACCTACCTCATTCAACAGCTTATCGAGGTTCTTCCCAGCAGCTCCGACAAAAGGCATTCCCTGTAAATCTTCATTCCTTCCAGGACTTTCGCCCACCATAACTACTTCCGCATCAGGACTACCCTTACCAAAGACTAAATTCTTAGCACCTTCTTTTAAAGGTAGATCTGCTTTTCGACACTCTTCTTCAATTTCTTTTAATAACTGCTCTTTATCCATCATTAAAGTTTGATACCAAACTTTAAAAACACATCTTTTATTGTCATACCATGATAGAACAAACCCTTGTCTTGCTAAAACCCGATGCAGTAAGTAGAAACCTAATTGGAAAGATAATTTTAAGATTTGAAGACACTGGATTAAAAATTGTAGCCATGAAAATGGTCCAAGCCTCAAAAGAGTTAGCCGAAAAACACTATTTCCTCGACGAAGAATGGGCAAAAAAAGTATTTCAAAAAAATTCAGAAGTATGTGCTAAAGAAGGTAGAACTCCAAGATACAAAACACATATGGAACTTGGAAAAACAATACAATCTTGGAATATGTCTTTCTTAATGGAAGGTCCAGTCATAGCATTTGTCCTAGAAGGACCTCATGCTGTTGAAGTCGTAAGAAAAATGGTTGGCCACACAGAACCAAAACAAGCTCTTCCTGGAACAATCCGTGGCGACTTCGCTTCATTAGAGTCATATGCAGTCGCAGATAAAATGGAAAGAGTTACCCGTAATTTGATACATGCGTCAGATTCAGTTGAAAATGCAAAACGAGAAATAACATTATGGTTTGACAATAAAGAAATGCACAAATATTCAAAAGAGCTCGACCGTCACCTCTAAAGTATTCATTAACCCCTAAACTAATTAGTTCCATTAGCCATTAATTCTTTAAACTATAATCATCTAGATTATCTAATGCCCTTATAGCTCAACCTGGATAGAGCGTTTCCTTGCGGAGGAAAAGGTTCGAGGTTCAAATCCTCGTAAGGGCGCCTATAATCCCTTTGCGGGCTTTACTAAAGACATAAACTTGTCAACATCATTATCAATTAATCTAACTTTATAAAAATCTGAATATCCTCTGCCAGTTTGAGTATAGATTTTATAGTTAAATTTTAAAAGATTTAAACCATCTATAAAATCGTTTACTAATTTCTTAGAGATAGAACCAAAATATATTTCCTTCCTTCCCTTTCGCACATATCCATCAGAATCAACGAGCCCTCGCAAAAAACCCTTAACAAATGATCTATTCTTTAGTAAAATCTTATTTCTTAACGTGATAGTTTTAACTTTTCTTTTTCCAAAAGAGACATAATCAAGAATAAAATCACAAAAAACTCTTGCATGAATCTGCATAATGGTTATGGCGGGTCTAAACATCAATGTAGGCTGCCTGCCTATTAAACGCTCAACCGAATCACGATAATGATTAATTACGGGTACTTCACGCTTATTGAAGTAAAATAATATTCTTCGGTCCCAGCCATTTCTGGTTACAGCATATCTCCCATCACCAGCAAAAAAACCAATAACTTCGCCTACAAGCTCCAAATTATCTAATTTTAATGAGAGAGATTTAAATTTCTTACCTCGAATTTTACGAAGATAATAATAAACCGTTGTTTTCCCAGCTTTAGTTTCATGCATAATCTCGCACAAACTTTTGCCAGAACGCACTGCTGAGATGATATTCCTCTTTTCTTCTTCAGCAAGTCTGGGCATAAAAATAAAAAAGGAAACAAAGATTTATATATTTAACCGATGTTCAATTCATCGCGAGAACATTTATTCCTCGTCTTCGTCTCTTACACCTTTGAGAGTAACATAAAACTGGCATTCATTCTCGGGAAGATTAGGAGAGTCTATCATTTTAGCTACTCTTGATCCTTGTTTACCTCTTCTCAAATACATTCTATAAGTTGAATTATGGACGATAAATCCATTTGCAAGATAATTTTCATTTGATGGCACTGAAAAATCATAAAGCACTTGTCCATTATTTTTCTTCAGGGAAATTTCTCTTATCCTCTCAAAAGATATGCTTCCATTAAGCAATTTAGCTATAAATTCTATTTTTTGTTTAATCTGTCTGTCAGATACCTTACAATTCATCATATGTTTAAAGGCATTCTCCAATTCTTTTCTACTCACCCAAATATAACTCTCATTCCTTGACTTGATTATCCTAGAATACCCTAACCCGCAACTCTCCAATAATGCTCTTAACTCCCTTCTTTTAACAGGCATCATTTCATAAGAATATTTATCATTCATTTCTCTCACTTTCTCAATAAACATTTCCTGTTTATCCCTTGCTGTAAAACCTATCTTTAGATATTCCTTAACATCCTTATCTGTAATTCTCAGAATATTCATCTTTTTTCTGCCAATATCGAATTTTATAGTTGACCTTACCCCTGATCTTAATAAGAACAACTGCAAATACTTCAATACCTCTTTCTCTTTCTGCGAAACGCTAATGTATGCTCTTTTCTTGTTAATATGTCCTTCAGCATCAACAAATCCTTTCACAAATGCATTAACAACCTCAACTTTTGACCTTGCAATTTCATTGAGAATTGTTGATTTCATCAATTTAAACAATTCACCGATTTCTTTTGAATTAACATTCAAAGAATAACAATTTTTGTTGTTAACTTTTGTAATTGTCCCATCAATATTAAAAATCTGCTTAAATAACCCTTGATAAAAATGTAAAACCTCAATTCTTGCGTCCTTAAACCGTAATCCTCTACTCTCAAAATTCCCATCACCTAAGAAATAACCAAATATCTGTGCGAATGCTGGGCTTAATAATTCAGGAACCACAATATTATGATGGTTATTAGTAAAAACAGGCAGAAGTTGCAATACCTGCTGACTACCAAAAATTCCTCCCAACTTATCTAAAACATCAAAAGAAGTTGGATATTCTTGATTTAACACTCTTCTAAACTGTCTAGAAGTAATCCCTATCTTCTCGCATACCTCTTTCCTTGAAATACCCTTCCTATTCAATTCACTAACTAAAAATCTCGCAGATTCACTTTCTATCTTCCCGATTCTTTTAACTTTAAATCTCGGAACAACTCTTTCTTCTCCAACTATCTCTATTTCTTTTGCTTGCGCAACAAAATCTCCAAGCTTCAAATCTTTCGCCTCTTTCTCTCTTATTTCAAAATTCTCAACACCAAAAAACCTATGCAACCCAGAACAACTAATCTGGGAGTTTGTTCTAATATTATAGATTTCTTCAATATCTGGATTGACAAAAAGCCTCTCTGAATCACACCCTTCCAGTTTTAATGTTGAAAATGCTCCAGAAACAACTCTTTCCTGCCTCATATTCTTTATTTCAACTACATTTCCATCAGCAAGCTGTATCAAAGAATCTCCTTTCAAACAAGCATGGCCTACAATGTTTCCCCCAACAGCAGTTGTTGGATCCCCAAACATCATTGCAGGATTCGCCATTACCTGATTTGTGACATATACTGCAACATTATACTGCTCTGCCAATCTCATTAAATTATGTAAATACTTATTCAGCTTCTGCTGTCTATCAGCAAGCTGACCTCTTCCAGAAAATTCAGCTCTAAAATGAGCAGTTAAAGAATCTATAATAACTAACTTAATAGGTTCTCCATTCTTGATCATCTCTCCAATCTTATCCAACAACAAAATCTGATGATCTGAGTTAAATGCTCTTGCAACAAGTATATTCTTCAAAACTTTCTCCGGATTAGCCCCAATTCCCTCGGCGATCTGCCTTATTCTTGCGGGCCTAAATGTTCCTTCTGTGTCTATAAATACTGCCTTCCCATTGCATCCACCCTGATCTTTAGGCAACTGCACATTTACAGCTAGTGTAAGTCCTAGCTGTGTCTTTCCACTTCCATAAGCACCATACGCTTCCGTTATGGCCTTAGTTTCTACCCCTTTTCCCCCAAGAAGATTATTCAAATTAGTACTTCCAGTTGCAATATAGCTTACATTTTCTCTACTTTTAGCAAACTCATCACCAGAAACAAATCCCAATTTCATCATACCCCTAGCAGCCTGTATTGCTTTTCTCGCAACTGCTTCTCCCATACCAGCCATATCTGCTAAAGTTGCTGGAGACATTACTGCCAAGCCCATTAAATCATAAATTCCAGCAGCCTCAAGTTTAGCAGCAATACCCGGGCCAATTCCTGGAACAGATGTTAACCCTAACTCTTCTTCCTCGCCATCTTTTTTAACTTTCTTCTCTTCACTATCTTCTTTAACCATCTTTCTCTTTGAATTCAAGCATTTATAAACATTTTATCTCTCAAATATACACTTTCTAAATCATATTTAAAATTCTTTTTTCATTAAGAAATATTTAAATCCTCAAAATACGTAAAAAAAAGATGTTAATGAAAACACACCTTGCTATTGGTGCTTTCCTTGTCTTAGCATTCCTCCCACATTCAACATTCAAAACAATATTCCTAATAGTCACACTAATCACCTCAATAATCCCAGATATAGACACTGCATTTTCAACAGTTGGAAAAAGTAAATTTCTCAGACTTGTTCAATGGTTAACAAAACACCGAGGAATTTTCCATAGTTTTACCTTCTGCGTACTAATTTCAATAGCGATAGCATTAATTTTCCCTCCAGCAGCATTTCCTTTCTTCCTAGGATATGGAATTCATCTATTTGCAGATAGTTTTACTATTGATGGAATCAGACCTTTCTGGCCACTTAACATCTCTGCCTCCGGAAAAATAACAACTGGCGGAAGAATCGAATACATTTTATTCGTATTCTTCTGCATTTTAGATGTACTTAGATTTATCAGTTGGTTTGTATGAAATCGATCAATTAACAGTAGATGTTTCCAATTCCTTAATCAATTCATCACCATTGACATCTTCTACTTTCTCAATAGAAAATTCAACAGTGTTAAACAACTGATTCTGTCTTACATTTCCTGAAAAAATCTTTTCCTCGCCTAAAATTCCATTCTTTACTTCCGAAAACTTCTCCAAGGAAAATATCTCTTCATCTTGTAACCCTAATAAATTAATATTTTCCCCAACAATCACTGCCCTTAAAGTTCCAGTTCCGTCATCCAATACAACATTCAGCAATGCCCTCTTCTGAGGATTAATTGGTCCGTGAGTGTTGCAATTACCCTCCACGGCTTTTCTTCTACATTCAGGACATATTTCAAAATAATGTGGATCAAACATTTGAACAATAAATGCTCGCGTCTTCAATCCTTCTCCAGCTTTGACTTCTGCAAGTTTCCTTCCAGCAAACATCTTCTTTGTAACAACATTCTCAACTTTTTCCTTGCTTTGTTTAATGTCTGAAAAAGAATTCAAATGCAATTCTCCATTTCTAACATTTGCATTACTTATTTCAATAACATCTCCTTGATTAATCTTAGAAGTTTCAATCAAGTTAATGTGATTTGTATCCCACAAAACTACTCGTACATTAGACTTCTCATCAGCTAATGTAAATCTTCCAACTTTCCCAGCTCTTCCATTCTTATTATACTCTCTAACAGGGAATACCTCGATAACTTTTCCAACAACATTTGCTCTCTTCATTCCTTGCACAAGTTCACTTAATTTCAACCTTTCTTTATCAAAATTAATCCCCAACTCAGCAGCAACTATCTGTGCTGCTCCTTCTTTAGAAACAAGTCCTGAAAGCTTGGCCCTTTTCGCCTCAACTCTTCGTTCAATCTCATCACTATTCAATTTCGCATACTCAGAAATCTTAGCAATTAATTGTTCATAATTATTCATAAACAAACCAACAATTACCCATTTAAAAGTATTTTGATGATTAAAAGCATTGTATTTTATTCAGTAAAACAACCTTTATATACTACTAAGTCATAATAATACTAGCTTGAAAGGAGGTTTCTAAAATGAACGCGGTAGACTGGATAGCAAGAGTACTTATTATAATCGGTGCGTTAAATTGGGGTTTAGCAATATGGAGAGTCAATCTTGTAGAGGCTCTATCCGTAGGATGGCTAATAACCTTGGTTTACGCACTTGTAGGTTTGGCAGGTATCTGGGAGATAATTGCTTTATTCAATAAGTAATTCCAGAAATTATTTCAAATTTCTTTTTTAACTTTTTCTTTTATTTTTCTTCTTCAATTGAACTATGCCGCAAGCAAGTTTAAAAAGCCCTTTTCATAAACCCTAAAATGGGAGCAATGGTATCAATCATCGTTAAATTAATGCCTGAGTCGCCAGAGGCAAACCTAGATTCTATCAAAAAATCAGCTCAATCACTAATGGAACAAGAAGGAGCAAAGAGTATTTCCTTTGAAGAAAAACCAATTGCTTTTGGTCTAAAAGCAATTATGATGAAATTTGCACTTGATGAATCAAAAGGCACAGACTTAGTAGAATCAAAACTAGCAACAATCTCTCAAGTTTCCTCAGTAACAATTGAAGATTATAGACGAGCATTTGGGTGATACTAAATTCTTGTTAACAAATCAATCAAATGCGAGCAAGAGCATTTGGATAAAACTGTTCCTTAATCATCTTCTTGAGAAGTAATATGTCTTAAAAGACCTTTTTTCGTTAAATCTTGAATAATCAACTCCGCAGAACATTTCCCAATACCCAATATACCTCTAACTAAAGGTTCGTTAACAGGTTCGTGATATCTACTATTAATAAAATTAATCAGGTCCCTATAAATCTCTATCGGTCTTTCTAAAGTCCCTTCAATGAATGCGCGACGAATACGTAAACGAGCCCGCCTAGTTGGAAAAGCAGAATAATCAATACTTTGTTCGAGCAAACCTTCTTGAGCATCCATGAGAATAACAAGTAGCTCCCCTTTTATAATTAATTATCCCATACCGCTAACAATAAAAACCCTTTTATCCTGTCCTTGAGATGGCATTAACACCTGAAGAAATATTAGAACTAAAAGCTCAATTAAGAGAACAAGTCTCGCATCTTTCAGAACCACAAAAATCCTCAGCACTTAAACAAATAGATTCTCTTTCTCCGCAAGCCTTAGAAGCCATGATTAAACAGCAACAATCAACTAGTAAGGGAGCAAGCCAAAAAGGAGTATTCAGATCGATTGTTGATGGAGATATAAAATCTTTTATTTTGACCGAAAACAAAGATTCGATTGCAGTTCTAGATATAAAACCCATTTCAAAAGCACACACAATCATAATCCCAAAAAAACCTTTAACAGATTCAAAATTACTCCCAAACTCATGCTTCTCATTAGCAAAGAAAATAGCCAAAAAAATTTCTAAAAAACTAAATGCAAAATCCTCTGAAATCCAAACAGAATATAAATTTGGAGAATTAATAATAAACGTGATACCTATTTATGATAAATCTCTCAATCTCTTATCTCCTAGAACAGATGCAAAAGAATCAGATCTTCAAAATCTCTATGATCAATTAAAGATAATAAAAAATCCAAGAAAACCTAAGGTTAAAACCGCAAAACCAATCCAACCAAGTTCAACTTTAAAAATAAATAGAAGAATCCCATAATTATCCAAGAGATTAAAATTGCTGGAACAAAAGGAATGCCGTACTTTACAACTATTTTCTTTTTAGCTTTTCGTAACATCTCTATGTCCTTAAGAGACAACCCGTGAGCAGTATTCTTTACTAAATATCTTTCTAATTTTACATCTCCTAATATCCAATCTCCTTCTCGAAGATCATTTGGAGAAACAAACTTAATCATACATTTATCAACACTCTTCAAATATACATATAGCAAAGATATGAACAAAAAATATCCGAAAAACATCATTCCAAATGCAAAATACCAAATAAATGATATCGAAAATCCTCCTACTACGGCCAATCCAAAAACAACTAAAATCCATTTGAGACTAATTGTTTTCTTTATATCTTTAACTACCTTCTCCTTGCAACCATAAGCGATAAAAAAACTATAAATTAAAGTATAAACAAAAGTCATCAAGAATAATATGATCACAAACTCGAGAGAAATAGAAAATACTTCGAAATAAGAATTATATGGCAATAACACACCAAGACCCATTAACAATTTTACATCTGCACCTCCAAAAGCCTTAGAATAATAAAATAAATTGCCTAATAAATAAAATATTCCAAACCCAATTACTCCGAAAAAGATAAACTGATAATCTT
>Ga0233425_10004788_pt1 | contig 22206 bp, 26 predicted proteins | sample Watercolumn_Towu_2_FD_181712 | JGI IMG/M metagenome (GOLD analysis project Ga0233425, IMG submission 181712) | Freshwater microbial communities from Lake Towuti, South Sulawesi, Indonesia - Watercolumn_Towuti2014_140_MG | ecosystem: Environmental > Aquatic > Freshwater > Lake | place...
TTGGATGCTTAAGGCAGCTCAAAGCTGCTAGGTTATTTTTTCTTTTAATTTTTTATGCCCTGTTCAGTCTGAAAAACAATTGCGGGACGGCTTCCGCTGTTATACGAGGCGAGGACGAAGTCCGAGAGTGCAACGTCCCCGAGCACCGCAGACCGCAGTCGAGGAGCGGAGGCGTATGACGCAGGGCACAATTTTCGTCAAGTGCGAAGCACCATAAGATAAAAACATCAATAAGCGAGAAAACCGTTAAAGGGGCAAACTCTATTCTCTTTTTAATCCAAAGTATCGTTTTCTTTTAGACGGATTTAGGTCATTAATCTCTTTAGCTTTCTGCTCTATATATTCATAGGACACTTTACAGCACTTTTCTATCCATAAACGTTTAGTTTGTTCTGTATCCCATACATCTCTTTCTGCGAATTCTGGAGCAGCTTGCAAAAAATGGAAATTCATTGGCGCACCCGGAAATGGTGTTAATATTGCGCAGTAAAGTTGAGTCACATTTTTATGTCTTACAGCTTCACTAGCAAAGGCTTCTGTTTCTGCGATAGATTTTTCATCTTCTTCGGCAGCACCAAGAATTAAACTTCCTGTTATGTTTATTCCTCTTTTTTCCATTCTTTCTATTGCGGTATAATTAGCTTGAGGCCCATAACCAGATTTCATAGTGCGCAATGTTGTTCTGCTTCCAGAATCAAATCCAATATAGATGTACCTAACATTTAGGTCTTGTAGCATGTCTGCCATCTCTTCAGTTATTTCGCTACTTCTTCCATAGCAGGAGATCTGTATATCCTGTATATCAGCAGGTCTTCCATCCAAAAGAGCTTTCACTCTTTCTGCGTTTCCAGTAAGACAATCACCATAATCTTTAAACGACTTTACCCCTATTCTATCTCGTGCTTCTCTTAAATCTCTCCAAAATTTTCCCGGCGCTTGATAATTATTGAAAGGATAGGGAATATCGCAGAAAGTGCACCCCACTTTATCTCTCCACGTGCAACCAACATGACTAAACCCCTCAACATAATGCTCATCCATTGCAGGAAATTCTTTTTTGTGTTCTCTCCAGTATTGCTCCAAATCCATTAATTCAAAATTCATGTCGGTAAAGCGAGGCGGTTTCGTTGGCGGAGTAATTTGATTATGTTTAATTTCTCCAGATGGTGCTCTCCAAAAGAGATTTTGAATTCCTGAAAGATTAGTATCTCCTCTTTCAGTTTTAACGAGATATTCCAAAAAGGATTCTTCACCATCATTAACAATCACCGCATCAATATCTCCTCTATTGCGAAGCATAATTTCTGCCATCGGAATTTTTTTATCCCCTAAATTTAGAACAGCAGATGCGTGAGGACCACCAACTACAACTCTTTGAGTCCCATGTTCTTTTGCATATTTTGCCAAATTGAGGCAATGCTGGTAATTATTGGTGTTAGCGCTAAGCCCAAGAACGTCAGTTCCCCTAGCTCTTTCCTGAAGTTCCTGATCAGAATAAAGCTCACCATCAAAAATATCAACATTCCATGTGGGAAAAGTATCTTTTATTAGAGAGCCAACTACTAAGATCCCCATCGGGTAATATATTCCTCGTGTTGCACTGCCACCATAGTAATTGGTTGGGCAGATAAGTGTCGTTTTCATAGTATCAACTACTAAGTGGTAATGATGAGTAGAAACATTTAAATATTTGCTGTCAATTATTTACGACATGATTGATAAATTGCTTAAATTTGGGCTTGCAGAGAAAGAGGCAAAAGTATATCTTGCTTGTTTAGAATTAGGCGACTCTGTGGCAAGCGATATTGCTCTCAAAAGCAATTTGCCAAGAACTCTGATATATGACATTCTGGAGAGATTGATAAATTTAGGACTAATTTCGTACTCTATTAAAACACATAAAAAAATCTTCAGAGCTGCTGATCCAGAAGAATTTCTAAGAATAGTGCACGAGAAAGAAGAAGCAATTCATGAAGCATTACCAGAATTAAAACAACTGCAAAAGATGAAAGGTGTTAAGAGACCAAAAGTTGAAGTTTATGAAGGAAAAGAAGGAATGAAAACAGTTATGAACGATATTTTACGCTCGGGAGCAAAAGAGTTTTTTGCTTATGGAAGTTCGAGGTCGTCTTTTGAAATCATCCCTGCGTTTATGGAAGAATGGCATAAAGAGAGAATAAAACAAAAAGTTGTGATGAGGATATTGTACAATAACACAAAAGAGGCACGAGAGAAAGTAAGAACAAGGAAAACTTCATTAAAATTTACAGAGTTCAAGTTTATGCCCATAAGATTAGAATCGCCAACTGCAACAGTAATTTATGGAAATAAAGTAGTTCTGCAATCATGGACAAAAGAACCATTTGCTGTTATGATAGAAGATGAAGAGATGGCGGAGAACCAAAAACGATACTTTGAAGAGATGTGGAAGATAGGAAAGTCGTGAGAGTTTGCCCCCAGTTTCAGTTAAGTTTATCAAAAGGTTTTCTCGCTTTATCCACAAAATTAGAAAATTGTGCCCGAGTAATATGTCGTATAACATCGGAATTTAACGATGTTTTTTCCCTCGAAAATTTTTCCTCGTGAGGTTTTGAGGCAAACCACAAAACCAAAACAGAGCTGAAAAATTCTCAGAGATGGCAAAAAATATGGGTGGAGAGCCTGCAAGGCTCGAGCCGTTAAATCGCTGCTATACGCCCCGAGCCGAAGGCGAGAGTACAATGTGGTCGAGGCGAAGCCAAAGAATCTCGAGTAAGCGGGCGGGCGTTTTTAGGGCAGGCGTCTTTGTTAGATACTACATCTCTTTAGTAGTAACAGATAGAAATGTTTATAAAGGACTAAGCTAATTCCATACCTATGGAACAAGACTTCACTTCATTGCAAGAAATCATGGATAAAATAAGAAATGTGGATAGATTACCCTCTTATGAAGAAGCTAGAAGACTATTCTATTTTTTTGAAGATAAACGGCCAGATGGCAAAAGATGGTTCGATTTTTGCGAAGAATGTGGAGTTCATAATGTGTACAATACAGAATTTATTGATAAATTAACTACTCTAATTAAAGACTTAAATAGTCCCCCACCCATCGAAATATGTGCAGGGAACGGAAAATTATCATATCAATTAAGAAAAAATGGAATTGATATAATAGCAACTGATGACAATTCAGAAGGATTATCAAATGGTGGTTTAGTTGAAAAATTACCTGCCCAAAAAGCTCTAGAAAAATATAAGCCTAGAATTGTTGTTGCAGCGTGGATTCCATATCAAGCAAGAATTGGCTTTGATGTTTTAGATTCTCCAAGTGTAGAGCATTTCATTGACATAGGAGAAGTTGCCACAGACACAGGAAAAAGATTTTGGGGATCAACTTGGTTAACACATGAAATTTATAGTAGAACATCCTGGAGCAGACAAAATTTAGCTGAGTTTACAAATAGTTGTATTTGTAGAACAGATTATTCAGATGGACCCAGACAATCTTGTGTACGATTATTTAGTAGAAAAGACGCCTGCCCTAGAAAATAATTCTTCAAAATTAAAAATTTTGACTAACTTTTAGCTCGCCCACTTATTGAAACTAACATCGGGCTTATGCGAAGTTCAATTTCCTCGAAAATCCGAGCCTCGCGTAGCAGAGGTGCGAGGATTTTCAGAGCTGAAATTGAATTTGGGAAACCGAAGTGCAACGAGGTTTCCACATAAGCCCTGTTATGTGCCCCGAACGAAACGAAGTGGAGTGAGAATGCAATGTGGCTCGGAGCGTAGCGGAGAGAGTTGAGAAAGAGGGCGTTCATCAAGCACGAAGTCCAATAAAACAAATGAAGCAATGGCGGGCGTTTCCAATAGATTTATAAAAATAGGTAAATCTATCTTTAATAATGAAGTTAATAGTTACACCACAAGTAAAAAAATTAGGAATAAATGTTTATATGGCAGTTATTAGAGATGCAAATATCTCAAATAGAAATGGGACTTTGGAGAAACTAAAGAAAGAGATGATTGAGAGAATACAAACATTAGATATATCAAATAATCAAATTCTTAGGGGATATAAGGAACTTTATGATAAGGCAGGGATTAAAGGACATAAACCACCAGCAGAACACCTCATCACATTGATTAAAAACAACGGAAGATTACCAAACATAAATACCGTTGTTGATTGTTATAATCTTGTCTCAGCTGAAACTTTTTTATCAATTGGAGCACATGATACGGCACAGATTAAAGGCGATATTATTTTCAAAGTTACAGATGGCACAGAGAAATACACACCATTATTTGAAAATAATCTGGTTAAAGTTTCAGCTGGCGAATATGCTTGTATGGATGAAAACAAGATTATATGTAGAATGGATATAAAACAATGTGATGAGACAAAAATTACTAAAGATACAAAAGAATTTATGGTTTATGTTCAGGGTAATAAATATGTTGAATTTGATTATTTGCAAAAAGCACTTCAGAAAGTGTGTGATTTGATGAAAGAAATTTGTGGTGCAACTTACGAAATAATATCTGAAACGCTCGCCCCTTAACAAAATAGACTCATTCTCGATTGCAATTAACATCGGGGCCCTGTTATGTGCCCCGAACGAAACGAAATGGAGTGAGAGTGCAACGTGACCGAGCAACGAAGTTGCGAAGGAGTTGGAAAATCGCCCGATATATTTTTAAAGTTAGATAGAATACTGAAATATATGTTCGCAAAATATGTAAGTTTTGAAACTATTCATCGAGCAACATTTAATTATTGGGAGCCGAGCTTAAGAATAGATAAAAATGGAAGAAACTTCACGGTCTATCATACAAAATATCCTGTTCAACCAGAACCAAATATTGTCGTAATTGAAGCAGTAGATGACCGTGAAGAGTTATATTTAAGGGCATTTCTTGGAAAGTGTAGTGGCGAATGTGAAACAGAAAGCGAGGCTCAACCATTCTTTGACGAATTACGAAAAAGTATCTCTCCTGAATATAGAGTCAAAGGGAGAGACTTGGAAAAAAGAATTCTGAAGTTGCTCGATGAAGTAGATCAAGGGCGATTTTCCAATTGAGTTTAACATTCGCGCGCTGTTAAACTCTCCGAACGAAACGAAATGGAGTGAGAATGCAATGTGGTTCGGAGCGAAGCGGAGAAAGTCGAGTTTTGCCCGATACATTAATAAACTTCTGAATAATTTTAATGTTATGGACATTAAAGAAGTAGAAAAACGAATTGTTGATTTTGCAAAGAAAAGGGCATCAGCAAAAAAGTTTGATTTGACTCCAGAGTTATCTTATATTCATCTGACTGAAGAATTGGGCGAAGTAGCAAGACAATTATCAAACAAAAAAATTCGCCCAGATTTATTTGATAAAGATAATCTGAAAGAAGAAATTGTTGATGTAATTCTGGTGGCAACTATACTGGCTAATCTCTGCGAAGTTGATTTGGATAAAGAGATTAAACAAAAAATTGATGCCCTTTTCAAAAAGCATGGTTTTTCTGAATAAGAGGGCAAAACTCGATTGCATATAACATGGGGCATGCCTGTTATGTGCCCCGAAGCCGAAGGCTGAGAGTGCAACGGGGTTGCGAAGCAAAGTTTTTGCGACTATCTAAAGAGATGGTTAATTCAACAAAAAAAATAAAAAAAGACCTTCACAATGCACTTTGGGGGGTGGGAGTGAAGGTCTTAGAATGAATATTTACCTCACAATTTCTATTCCGAGCTCGTCGCTCATCAGCTCGCTGTTCTTTTCTCTTTCTGCTGATGTTTCTTTCCCGAGTATCCATGGCGATTTTACTCCGGTTATAATTGTCATTACCGTGAGTTTTCCTTTCATTTCCTCGCTGATTCTTGCGCCCCAGATTACATTTGCGTCTGCGTCAAGGTTTTCGGTTACTATTTCGCCGATTCTGTTGACTTCTTCAAGTGTCATGTCTGGTCCGCCGATTATCTGGATTAATGCTCCTGTTGCTCCTTCGTAGTTTATGTCGAGCAGAGGGTTGCTTAGCGCTCCGTTTACTGCTTCGTCAACTCTGTTGTTTGTGTCTGAGCTTCCTACTCCGATTGCCGCGACTCCGCCGTTTGTCATTATTGTTTTGACATCTGCATAGTCCAGGTTGACGAGCGACGGCACCGCGATTGTTTCAACAATTCCTTTTATCATTGTTGCTATGAGCTCGTTTGCTACTGCGAATGCCTGCTGTATCGGCAGGTTGCCTGCTATTTGGACTAGCCGGTTGTTGTCAATTACGATTACGGTATCTGATACTTTTCTCAGCTGTTTCAGGCCGAATTCTGCTTTGTCAACCCGCGCTCTTTCAATGTTAAAAGGCATTGTGACCGTGCCTATGACTATTGCTCCATTGTCTCTTGCTACTTGTGCGACGATTGGGCATGCGCCTGTTCCTGTGCCTCCGCCCATTCCTCCGCAGACAAATACCATGTCAGCGCCTTTAAGGACTTCTTTAATTTGTGATATTGATTCTTGTGCTGCTTCTGCTCCCCGCTCTGCCCATCCTCCGCATCCGAGCCCTTTTGTCAGGTCTTTTCCTATAAGGAACTTTCTGTCGGACTCAATTATGTTTAAGTGCTGTTTGTCTGTGTTGCACGCAAGTATCTCTGCTCCCTTGACGCCTTTCTTGTAGAGCCAGTTTACCATATTTCCGCCGGCTCCTCCAACTCCTATTACCTTTATGTTGGCTTGTCCAACATCCATATCCTCATCACTGCCCATTGTCTCTTGTTGCTTCAACGCATTTTGTACGATAAAATCCATTTTTTTCGGCCCCCTTGTTTTTTTGTTTTTTATGTATGTAAGCGCAATCTATATACTACAAAATATATTTTCAAACACAATAACATTTATATTGTAGTTTATCAATACGCCTACTAAGAATGATGATTGCTTGCGCCAACAAGTGATCAAGTCCAAAACATTCGAAACCAAAGACACCGAGTTTCGCCAAAAACTCGTTTTATATTCTTTCTTTTCTGAAAGATTTTATTTATAAATATTTGCAAACAGCAATATATATATTCAAGTATACATATTTCTCTCCTTGTGGGGAAGAAAAAAGAATATAATTAAAAACCGTTTAAATTATCTCTATTTTTTTAAGCCGTATTCCCTGTGTTTGTGTTAGTATGTGGCTGCAAACCGTGCATTCAAATCTCATATCTGTTTTTTTTGTGAGCTTTTTTCCGGTCATTTTTCTTTTTGCTATTGGCGGTCTTGAGTATTTTCCGTGGTTTCCCATTCCTATATCGACGCCTCTGTCTCTTCTCGCCTGCCTTGTTCTGCTGTCTCTTGTCTGATGGTGTGTTGCATTAAGGCCTTTTCTTTTTGCCTGGCTGAGTTTATGCTCTGTATGCTTTCTGCACTTTGGGCAGTGCATTCTTCTTGTTTTTGGGAATTTCATAAAGCGGTTAAGCGGGGGTTTATTTATAAAGGTTGTTATTTTGGGTTTGCGCTTGAAAATTATTTTTGCTCTATTCTTTCAGCGCATCCTTTGCTTAAAAGTATGCTTGCTATTTGTGCGGGGAATGTTGCTGTGTCATCTTTCGCGAATGGGCCGAGCATTTCCATTTCCGGCCCGACAAACTCGGGCGTGTCTTCGACAAATTTCAGGCTGATTTCTCTCGGGCTTTCTTTTTTTGCTTCTTCAATTGTTATCTCGGGCATTTCGGCGTTAAGGAGTTTCATGAGTATGTCGTGCCTGTGCCTGTCAAGTATGCGTACTATCTCGTTATAGAACACCCGCTCCTCTTTAAGCAGTGCTGAATCGTCCACAAGCAGTGACTGTGTTCTTGACTTGTTAAGAGCCATGTCTATGATTTTTTTTTCTCTGCGCTCGTATATGTCTCTTATGATTTTTTTGATATTATATGCCTGTTTTTCTGCATTTATTCTATCTTCTTCACTAAACAGTGTTGTCTGTGCGCTCTGCCTTTCTATTATGTTTTTTTTCTGTATCAAATAGGTTATTACATTGCGCAGGAAAGCGTCGTCAAGTTTTTGGAGCTCGCCCCTATTTTTTTCTCTTCTGAAGATTTCAAATAGCGTCTCGTAAGTAATTACAACTTCCGAATTATTCTGTTCACTCCCCATTATGTTTTGAAATGGAAGCGCTCTATTTAAAGTTTTATCTTAATAAAAACTATAATACGGCAGGTTTGCTCGCAAACATTTATATAACCTTATCCGCAACTGCGGTTATGCGCTTTGTTTTTGAGGATATTAAATTTGTGCAGGAAAAGGACTGTGTTAAGGGTGTTTTTCTGAAGATATTTTCTTTCCGGCTTGGCTTTGGCGAACTTGAAAAAATCGGCGCTTTTAAGGTTAAAGATGGTGCGCTTGATATTTCCGGTTCTGGCGCTCTTGTCAGCAGGAAGTTTAACGCCCTTCTTTTGAAGGGTTTCAGCGCTCTTAAAAATGATTTGAGCGGAAAAAAAGCGGTTTATGTTCATAAGAATTCAGGCATTCCATTAATCGGAAGTGTTTCTTTCGGCATTATTGACCGAAATACAAGCATTATAGAAGTCAAGCCCATTACTTCATGTAATCTTGACTGTGTTTTTTGCTCTGTCTGGGAGGCGCGCAGGTGTGTTGATTTTGTTGTTGAAGCCGATTATATTATTGATGAGCTGAAAAAGCTTGTTGAGTTTAAGGGGTGTGATGATATTGAGGTTCATATCGGCTGTCAGGGCGAGCCTTTAAGGTATGCGAAGCTTTGCTGGCTTATAAGTGAGATAAAAAAGCTTGGTGTTAAGCGAGTTTCTATGGATACTAATGCGACAATGCTTACTAAAAATGTTGTTGATGGGCTAATTGGCGCAGGGCTCACCCGATTTAATATTTCTCTTAATTCTCTTGATGAGGGTTTGGCAGAGAAGATTGCCGGAGCTTGTTATAATTTAAAGCGCGTGCTGGAAATTATAAAATACATCGCCGGCAGGAATGTTGAGCTGGTTATTGCGCCGGTCTGGGTTCCAAAAGTGAATGATTTTGAGATTGATAAGATTATTGGCTTTGGGGTTAAGCTTGGTAAAAAGCAGAGTGCTCCTCTGTTTGGGATTCAGAAATATCTTAAGTATAAGCATGGCCGTTCTTTGAAGGAGATGGGCTGGGATGAATTTTTTTCTGGGCTAAGAGAAATTGAAAAAAAGTATAAGGTAAAGCTTGTTCTTAATGAGTCTGATTTTTCAATAAAGAAAACAAAGGAGCTTCCGAAGCCGTTTAAGAATGGCGTCGTTGTCCGTGCCGAAATTTTATGCCCTGGAAGGATGAAAGGCGAAAAAATTGCCTGCGCAGGGGGCAGGATGATAACTGTCGAGTCTGAAAAGTCAGGCATTGTTGACATCAGGATAACGCGCTCCAAGCATAATATTTTTTATGGAGAAGTTGTTTAGCTATCTTATTGTTATTTCTCTCTCGTTTGTATTTATTATCTCCATATAGTCTGACTGGGGGAGTTTGTAATCATAATAGTTTGCGAGCACCCTGCATACTCTTCTTGTGTCAACTGCTGTTCTTCCTGCTGCAACAAGCGATATGCCTCCCGAGAATTTGTAAAGCCGTATTATTCCGGTATTGGGCGGTATTGATTCATAGCATATTGGCGGGTAGCCCATAAGCTCTGCTGCAACGCCGTTTGCGCACGCGCCTCCAACAACTATTAGGTTTTCATTTTTTATGTCTTCTATTTCTGAGGCGAGTGCTGCTTTTGCGCCTATAAGCGCTTTTTTTGTTGTTGGATTTACCTGAAGGGATGTTGCGATTTCTATTGCGCCTATTGTGTCCGAAGCCATTGCATTGTCTCCTACGACGATTTTTACATCAAGGCGGTTGTTTTTTATGAACATGTCTGGATATTCTTTTATTGTTATTTCTGCTTGTACAGGCAGGGAAATAAGCAGTATCGCGGTTAATAAGGCAGATGTTGTTTTCATGCTGTTCACAAAATAATGGTGCTTTATAATTTTTGTGGTGGGTTGAAAGTTAGGTTTTTAGAAAAAAGAAAAAAAAAGAAAAAAATATTTTCAGTTTTACTTGGCTGCGCTGGCAACAACTATGTTGGTGAAGTCTGTTCCGGAAACGACAACTTCATCGCCGGCTAACTTGCCTTTATAGTCTGCATAGTTTGCAAGCACTCTTGAAGCTCTTCTTGTATCAATGGCTTGGTAGCCGTTGACAAGCATTGCCACATAGTCGCCGTAAGCTTTTAGCTTTATGACTGCTGTGTTTGCTTCTGGTGCTCCGTCCATGCATGTTGCTTTTGTCACGCCGAGGAACTCAGCTGCTTTCTCGTTTGCACATGGTCCGCCTACGATGACTGAGCTCTGTGCTGACAAGCTTGCAACCTCTGACGCGAGTTTTGCTGTTCCAACTTCAATTTTCTTTGTTGCTCCGCCTGCTCCGCCTACAACGACATTAGCGCCTACAGGTGACACGAAGACATTTGCGTACAGCTCTTCTTCTGGGAAGGTAAGCTCTGCGCTTCTTTTGTCTTTGCTGTCATACACAATCTTTGTTCCGTAAAGTGTGTAATACACTTTGTCGTCATTGTTTGCGTCTGACACATCAACTGCTGATGCTGTTGAAGTTTTGCTTATTGTCGGTGCATTTATGTTGAACTCTTCATCTGAAGTGTCAACAAACAAGATGAATCTTGCTGTTCCTCTTGTATCGCCTTCTGTGTCTGTTGTTGAGTCAACCTCTCCGTCAGTCTCATTAACCCAAATGGTTACATTTGTTGTTGCTTGTGCTCCTGCAATTCCTGTCTTTGTTGAGTTAATTCCTCCTGTTGAAGACGAGTTTGCCAGCCCTTCCAGGGATATTAATCCTTCATATTGTGTATAGAAGGTATCCTGTGTTCCGACAACATTGTTTGAGCCGTCTTTTATTGCAACCTGATATCCGCCAGCAGCAGATGTATCAATTTTCATTTGTACATCCTGTCCGCCCGATGGCAGTTCAACTGCAAGATAAGCTCCTTTAATTGAGTTACTTGTTGTCTTTGTTCCGCCATAGGTTACATCTTTCAGTGTTGTTTTGTTGTCTGCTAAGTCCAGGTCGTCAAGCTCTATAACATGAAGTTCTTTTCCTTCTTCTACAAGGAATCTCATTCCTTCACATTCAGTAACTGCGCTTGTTCCATTGCAGTTTCCATTGTCAAGATAATACATATCTTCAACATCTGCACCTGTTCCAAAGAACACAACATCGCTTGCGCCATTGCAGCTTCCATCACAGAAGAATGGCAGTTTGACATCCTTACCGTCAATGTTTTTGAACTCAACGGTTAAGTCATCGCTTGCAACATCTATGCTGATTGGCGTTGTTTTTGCGGTTATTGCTCCAAAGCTGAACTCAATGTTTCCGAGCACAGGGTCTGCAACTGATTTTCCTTCGGCAAGATATATCTTGTCTTCTGGAACATACCATACGCTCATTTTTTCAATCTGTCCGCCTGTGGTCTCTTTGTATAACACTTGAGAGCCGTCAACTTTTACGCCGTTTATCTCAACAGCTTTGCCGTTTTCAAGTGTTAACTCTGTTGCTCCCAGGTTAACTTCGCAGACATCTGTGTCTTTTGTTTCAGAGTGTACAACAATTGCATCTGTTACGCCGACTTCAATTCCCGCGATTTTCTTTGATGAGCTTTTGTCAACCCATTGCAGTGTTCCGTCAACTGTAATGCCGCACTTGTTTTCGTTCTCGTTTACATCCACAAGCTCAACTTCGTGCTCTGCTCCAGCGACTATTCTTGTTATCGGCTGTCCTTGTTCAAGCCAGATAGTTGTGTCTCCTGCCTGCAAGGTTAATGTCTTAATCTTGTTTGCAGAAGTCAGCTTTACTTCAGTAATTGTGTATTTGTTCCCCTGAATGTCTATCTTTGCTGTCTCAAGGTCATTGCTTGCTGTGGTTGATGATGTGTTGTCGTATTCAGCATAGTCGTCAAATTCTAATGTATAGTTATACATATAGTTTCCAACGCTTGTGCCGAAGAACATGTACAATGCACCTAATTTTGCATCGTCATCATCTTGCTTTAAGCTTAGTGTTCCTGTGGTGTTTGAAAAAGCCAATTCTTGAGAGTATTTCTCGTTGTTCTTGGTGTTGCCTTCGCTTTCATCAAAAACTCCATCTGCAAGAATTACGGGCAGGTCTGAGTTGTCAAGCTTTGCGTCCACATCATAAATAGCTTCGTTTATGTTCAGGTCATTTCCTGAAGCAGATATCTTTGCTCCATCGCTGATTGTTACATCGCTGGATGCTCCTCCGCTATACTGCAGTCCTGTTGCAATGTCAATTGCTCCAAGTGTATCTGATGCTGCAGCTGTGTCTCCTAAAATAATTACTCCCTTGAACTCACCATCCTTAATAAATAGTGGGTTTGGGTACTCCTTTAGGTCGGCAGCCATCGCGCCCAGAACAGTCGTTCCAAGCATTGAGAGACCAACTCCCAAAGCAGCTATTTTCTTTATTGCTTTTCTTACTTTCATCTAAACACCTCCGTGTTCAGTTTTTTAAAGTCCTTTCGGACTTTTCCTGCTTGCAAACGCCCATACATATTTAAAGATTGTGGCGTAATTACACTTACACCGCAATTCTTCTATGCATGAAAGTTCACATGCTAAACCTAATAGATTACTGAATGGTTTATAAGCTTTTCGCAAATTCAGCGCTTAGCTCTTTGAAAACGCAAAAGATACGGGTTATAACACCGGAATTCGCAAAAAAAACCAGTTCATCACTCCGCAATAGTTCAATGTATTAATGGGATTTAAGATGAGCTTATTTAAAAACGGGCTCGGGGGTTTATAAATCAGTTATTTCTTGGCTGTCTGGCTCAAAAACAGATGGTAAACTGCACTATATAATATAGTGCGGCTTGGTAATCATTTGGTAGCCGGCTGGTTAATCAATAATTTTATAAATAAGGGGGCGCATATCGCAGTTATAAGCGGGGTTGCCGGAGCGGTCAAACGGGATTGGCTTAGGACCAATTGGCTTAGTGCCTCCGCAGGTTCGAATCCTGTGCCCCGCAGTTTTACACTTACTTCTTACAGCGCTTTACATCAGATTCACAAACTCCTTCAAACTCACTGGCGCAGGATTCACTCGAAAATTATTTGTTGTTTAGTTGATTAATTGTCTCTTATGATTTTCGTATGCGAATCCTGTGCCCCGCAGTTTTACACTTACTTTTTACAGCGCTTTACATCAGATTCACAAACTCCTTCAAACTCACTGGCGCAGGATTCACTCGAAAATCATTTGTTGTTTAGTTGATTAATTGTCTCTTATGATTTTCGTATGCGAATCCTGTGCCCCGCACTTGACAAATCTGTCCAATTCCTGAAAAGGATTGGATGGTTTTTTGTTTATTCTTTAAAGAAATATTACCCCCCCCAAAGGCTTCTTACTCTTTCAACTTTGTAATTGCCTTTCTTTTTTCTGCTTGTTTTCTCTTGAAGGTCTGATTTTTGGCTTTTTGAAAAGATTTAAATATGCATTTGTTAAATACATCATCATGTCAAAGGCCATGTGCCCTATTTGCGGTAAAAAAAATATCAAGACAACAAATAGAGATTTCTTCCCAGAGAGTGTTACAATATCAGCGGTCACATTCTCTGCATTTATTATGGATGGTTTGCTTCACTCATATAAAACCTTATTAAAGTGCAACTCTTGCGGCTACAAGTGGGAGATGATAAATGAACAAAGAGTAAGTATAACTATTATGGCCGGGTTGTTAATAATTTTAATCCTGGTTTTATTACTTTTTGGCATTAAAGTCATCAATTAAACAAAAGTTGCCAACGCCCCGCGCCTTTCCCAAAACCACAACATTTATATATCAAATACCACTTTCATACCACTTGAGGCGGTATAGATGGAATTTAAGAAAGTTACAATCTCTTTGCCAAAAAACCTGTATGAAGAAGCGATGAATCTGATAAACAGAGGTTTATTTTCTAATATCAGCGATTTGATAAGAAGCGGGATAAGAAACGAGTTCAAAGATTTAGAGCCGGTGATTAAAGAGTTTGATGAAAAACTAATATATTCTGACCAGGAATTAATTAAAGGGGTTGCCCAAAGCAGGAAAGAAGCAAAAGAAGGAAAAGGAGTGTTAATTAAATCTGACAAAGAGTTAGATAAATATTTTGAGGCATTATGAATGAATACAATTTCAAGTTCACCCCATTTTTTGAAAAACAATTAAAAAAATTAAAAAGCAAAGATGCAATTTTATTTGAACGGCTTACGAAGAAACTAAAAGAGATTAAACAAAATCCTGAACACTACAAACCATTAAGCAATATTCTTAGCGGATGCAGAAGAGCGCATCTTGACCCGTTTGTAATTGTGTTCGAAGTGGAAAATAACATTATAACTGTGCATTACGTTAAGCATCATGACAAAGCATATTAGATGTTTGCATTCTCAATGCAAGCTAATATGCACTGGCGGTGCATACTATTATGGAAGTTGAATAGACCATTTTTGCGGTTGTAACCGCTAAAATAAGAGGGTAATCCTGTGCCCCGCATTTTCCTCAAAAATTCCTGCTTTTTCAGTATCACAAAATTTTTATATGCGCTGTTAAGCTGAAAAGGTTCTTTGGAGGGAATATGAAAAATAAAGCCTGGCTGTTTGTTGTTTTGTTTGGGATTTTGCTTTTTGGGTGCGATAGCGCTCCTTCCGGCGCCGGCTCTGCAGTTTCTTTGTGTGCTTCTCCGTATATTGAGCTTAATGGCCGATGCTGTCTTGACGGAAATGGTGATGGTGTCTGTGATTATGCTGGGGTGGAAACTGATTTTTCTATTGATGCCTTGGCTCCTGTGATTGTGAGGATTAACTGGCAGTCTAACGGCTCCCGTAATGCTGCGGCAGGCTTTTTTATCAGTGATGACAAAATTATTACTTCTTGGAGTTTGATTAAGGATTATGACTCTAATAACTGTTTTGCCCGGAAGTCTGGTGATGGCGGCGCTGTGGTTAGGCTTTGCTCGCCTTACTTCAGGGTTATGGATTTTAAGGGCAGGGTGTTTGATAACCATACTCTTGTTTCTTATAGCGAGCAGTATGATCTTGCAGTTATTCAGCTTGATTCTGCTGATCTTGCTCTGGCAAGGAAAGGCGAAGTTTTTTCCCCTGTTTCTTTTGGAGGCGGGCTGTCTGTAGGCCGAAAGGTTTATCTGCCTATTTTTAGCCCCGCGCTTGCTTTAAAGCAGAACATTTCGGGCGTTGGCGCAGTGATTAATTCAGACGCTGTTATTTATCGCTTGGATGATTCTTTTTCTTCTGATTATTTCGGGCTTCCGGTTGTTGATGAACGACTGTCTGTTGTCGGCATGCTTACTGAGAAACTTAACATTAATCCTGAGGAAAAGTCATTTATGATTGGTTCTGGTGAGCTAAGAAGGTTTTCTGAGTATGCCTTAATGATTAGTTGCTCCCCGAACTGCTCTTTGGCTTATGAGCGGATGAGCGAGGCTGTGAAGATTTACAAGCCGAAGTATGTTGATGCAGGCAGGTACCATAAGAGCAATTCAGCCAGTGATAATAAGGTTTATTTTAAGTCGTTTACAATCAGTGTGAATAATGATGATTCGTTTGGGCATTCTGTCTGCTTTAATCTCAGGGTTATTAAGAATGGCATGCTTTTGCATTCTTCTGTTCTTTATCCTGAACTTGATATAAAGTCGCGCATGGAGACAACGCAGGAGATAAAGGCTAATTGGCAGGATGACAGCTCGGGCAGTGAGCTTCCTCAGGACTATTACTTTGAAGTTTCGGGCTATGACTGTGCTTCAAAGGTTGAGTATAACAAGTTTTATTTCAGGGAGAAATATTAATGCTTTTCACTCATCAAAACATAATTTGCTAAAGTTCTTTCTCTTTCAGTTAAGGGTTTGCTCATTTTTTCATTTCTGAACTCCAGCCAGTGCATTATTCCATCAGTAACAAAGTATGAACCCAGTGCTAAACAAGCAGTTCCGGGGATTATTAAAAGGTGTGATGAAGCAGAAGTGGCAATTGAAAGCAGTTCTCCTTGTGAAGGCATCATTTTTTCTAATGCCGGAGCGCTTTTTATTATTGCATAAGCAAGAATATCACATAATGCTCCGCAGAATATCAGTTTTGCTCCAGAAATAAATTTTTCGTTGTAATAAGATTGTGAAAGAGCGCGCCATAAATCCTGCAGTTCAGGAGGTGCCGTTATTCTTACAGGGTCAATATCAGGGTGGTGTTCCAGGACAAACTCTAATCTGCCCTTTGCAGTTAGGGGATTAACTGAATTCATCCTGTTTATTCCTTCGCATAAAAGTTTGTAGGTGCCGTCCTCTTCTGCCATGACAGTTGTAACCTGGATTAACTTATAAAGTTATGCGAATTTTCTGTGCTGAATTAGAATCTATTTTTTCTTCTGCCAACTAAAGCGTCTTAGTTTGGCTGAGCGCCCGAATCCGCATGAACTGCATATTTTTTTGCTCATATGAAAGCTTCTTTTTCCGCATCTCCGGCAGTGTATCATGTTCTTTTTGCCGGACTTCTTGCCCATTGAGTATGTGCCTTTCATTTTATGCCTGCGGTGAGATAAAGATTATTGTGTCTCCTCTTAAGAATATTATGCCCAGCTGTCTTTTTACTTCTCCTGCTTCCCTTTCTTCTGCTGCTTCAAGAACGACATTTATGTGTATGTCAAATGCTATGAGTTTTCCGATGAATTGTTTTCCGTTTTTCAGTTCAACCAAAACTCTTTTGTTTCTTGCTACATTTAATGCGTCTAATGGTCTTGTTGTTTCCATAAACTGCTGAAAATTTCACTCTTATTTAAATGTTTGCCCTCTCAGTAATTCACGAATAGCAAGATTTATAAAGCGCTGGTTTTTTCTTCCGCCCATGATAACAAGAAAGCGCTCAAAAAGGAAGCCGACTGGTGGCCTCTACATTCCTTCAAGGAAAAAGAGAAAAAGTGAGATTGCACGGCCTCCGGCATTCACAACTGTCGGCGCTTTGAAAAGAAAATCTGAGCGGGTTCTTGGCGGGCATTTCAAGATGCGTGTTCTTCAGGCAGATATTGTCAATGTTTTTGATGGAAAGAAATTCATGAAAGCCAAGATTAAGACTGTGAGCGAGAATTCTGCGAACAGGAACTTTATCAGGCAGAACATAATTACAAAGGGCGCAGTTGTTGATACTGACCATGGAATGGTGAAGATTACCTCAAGGCCTGGCCAGAGCGGTAATTTGTCCGGCGTGCTTGTGAAAAAATAATTCTGATAATTCGTTTGGCTGGATTAAAAAGATGCCTGCATAATAAAAACTGGTGATTATAATCGATAAGTTTATAAATAAGTGACGATTATAATCGACAAATGGAAGAGCAGATAAAAATTGCGCTTGAAAAACAGAACCCGTGGTGGTTCAATAGGCAGTATGATGCAGGCATACCCCGCTTAGCTTTTTATCCTTTGCTTGAAAAATATCTTCGGGCGCCTGAAGTGCTTTTGGTTCTTGGCGCGCGGAGAACAGGAAAGTCAACGATTCTTTACCAGCTGATAAGCTCGCTGAAAGTTAAGCCGGAAGAAATACTTTTCATAAATCTTGACGACCCTGTGTTTCAAAGCAAGTCTGATGACCCTTCATTGTTAAGCAACCTCATAGAAGAGCGCCTGCTTGAGAATAAAACTGCTTCAAAAATCTATGTTTTTATTGATGAGGTGCAGAACTATGCGTATTGGATACAAACCATAAAAACATTGTATGATGTGAACAAAAAAATAAAGTTCATTCTTTCCGGCTCCACTTCTGCTTTGCTGAAAAATACTGCCGGAGCCCGGCTCTCAGGCAGGTATTTCACTGATATTATTTATCCTCTGCAGTTCAAAGAGTATCTTAGTTTTATTGGCGCAGGTGAACTGCCTGTTCTTGAAAAGAAAAGTTTGGTTAAAAAATATCTTCAGTTCGGGGGCTTTCCAAGGGTGGCGCTTGAAAAGGACGAATCATTAAAGCAGGAGCTTCTGAAGAATTATTTTCAGACAATATACCTTAAAGATATAATTTTTCCCAACAGGATAAGAAACAACAGGGACATATTTGATTTGCTGTATTTCATAACTTCAAACATAGGGGTGCCGTTTTCTTATACAAATATTGGCAAAGTTCTTGGAATGTCAACTGACACAGTAAAAGAATATGTTGCTTATGCAGAGCAGTCTTATCTTATTTATGCTCTTTCAAAGTATGATGCTTCTGTTAAAAAGCAGATTGCAAACCCGAAAAAAATATACTGCATTGATACAGGAATTGTGAATGCTGTTTCATTTAAGTTTTCAGAAAACAGGGGCAGGCTGGTTGAGAACCTTGTTTTTTTGGAGCTTGCCAGGAGCGGAAAAGAAGTTTTTTACCACAAGGAAAAAAGCGAGTGCGATTTCTTATTAAAAGACGGAAGAAGCATAAGCCATGCAATACAGGTTGCTGTTTCGCTTAAAGATGAAAATGTAAAAAAAAGAGAGCTGAAAGGCCTTGCAGAAGCAATGGAAGTTCATGGCCTGAAGAAAGGTTTCATAATAACTGAAGATGAAAAAGAAACACTGAAAATAAAGGGAAAAACAATAAATATTATTCCGCTTTACGAATTTCTTGAGAAACCATTGTTTTAGCACAAAATCAACGATTGTAATCGTCGTTTTTGGCTTGAATCAGCGATTGTAATCTGCGGTTTAACGGGTTGTAGCCAAAAAAAAGAAAATAAAATAAAAAAAGTTTTTATATGCATGCTGTTTGGCTTCTGAATATTTTGCCGTTGGCGTCAACGCATGCATACGCATTGCCTGTTCCTTTCAGGCCTGTTGCTTTTATGTTTCCTTCAACTTGCAGTTTTTCTGACGGCGCAGATATCCCTATTCCGACATTTCCGCTTGGCCTGTTAATATTCGCGCCTGATGCAGTCCATGAATCTACCCCGCCGGCTGTGCTTAGGCATTTGCCTTGTGTGGTGCTGTTCACTGCTGATATTTCTGGGAATCCTCCTTTTTGCAGATAATTTCTTAATCCTGCTTTCCTGCTTGCTCTTTTGAATTCGGGGTAGGAATAGGGGTATAGGTGCAGACCTATGCATCTTCCTGAGAGAATTGTTGCAAGTTCTGATGATAAAAGCTTTGAATTTGAGCCTGTAAGCACTATTTTTTGCTTCTTTTTTCTGAAAAAGAAGAGGGGTTTTTCTCGTTAAAAATATACAAACTTATGTTCTTTTGAAATTGTAACTATCTCTATATTCTTTATTATATCCGAATATTGATCTTTAATTTCCTGAAGAATTTTATTAAATTCTTCTTCCGAATAGACTTCAAATTCAGGTTCTAAATCCCAGTTTCCTAAAACCTTAACATGATGAATTGCGTTTTTATTCAGATTTAGATAACTAATTAAAGATTTTATTTTTTCTTCTTTAGGATTATCTAAATAAACAAATATTTTAAAAAATTTTAACCCCAACTTTTCATAATTTAAAGCTATTTTATATCCCAAAATAATTTTATTTTTTTCAAGTTGTTTAATCCGATAATTTATTACTCTAACAGACTGTCTTACTTCCGAAGCTATATCTATAATTGGTTTTCTTGCATTGTATGATAGACTTTTCAAAATTTTATAATCCAACTCATCAATCTTTACAGGATTGCTTTTTTTCATGATTATCCTAGAATCTGAAATCAAAGATTTATCCTCAATTAAATAATTTCTATTATATGTTTGTGCCTCAATAAGAATAGACAACGCTTTTTTGTTTATGTGGTTTCCAAATTTTGATAATATTTTATTTTTTAATTCATCAATGCCTTCCATAGAATCTGTTTCACAAGAAAGAATTAAATCCCAATTCCCGTTACTAGAGATTATCCATTTAATAGAATCAACTTTTTTCAGCTCCTCAATTTTATTTTTTAATTCTTCTGATTGTATATGCTGGAAAGAAAGACAAATCTTGAACTGTAATATACCTAAAGTTGAGAGATTTACAATTAATTGATATTGGGTTATAATTTCCTCTTTTTCTAATCTTTTTATTCTATAATTTACAACTTCTGGTGAAAGCCCTATTTTTTTGCCTATTTTTGAACACGATTGTCTAGAATTGCTGTCTAACTCGAAAAGCAACTTTCGGTCTTTTAAATCAAGTTTTAGTTCCATATTTTATAATAAATACAATTAGTATTTAAATCTTGTTCTTTTTATAAAAATATCTATCAAAGGTTTTAAGTTATTTCTTAGTTACCACTATATTATGGTAAATACGAAGAAAGTTATGCTAATAAAACCTGCCTTGGAAACTGACGCAGTGATGGATCCAATTAGGACATGCTCCTACCTGGGGATGTGGTTTTTAGCATCTAAGTTGAAACAAGAAGGACACCATGTCAGATACTTAGACGAAGTTGTCCGAAATGAAGGTTTGTCAAAACAGAAATTATTTACTAGAAAGCTGGAAGGAGAAAAAGTAACTGAAACTGATATGAAAAACTCGGTAGATGAATATCTCAAACAAAAAAGAGAAGATTATAATAATCTTTCAGCTCATGAATTCGTAGAAAAATATTCTGCCTTTTCCAGTGATTCTATTACAAGAACAATGGTTAGAACGGGGAATTCGCTTGAGGAAACTCTAAGAGAGGTAGAAAAAGAAGGACCCGATGTTGTAGGAATTCCATTAATTGCAACAGCAAACTACAAACCTGCAACTGAACTAGCAAGAAGAATTAAGGAAAGATTACCAAATACTAAGATAGTTTTTGGAGGACAGCACATAACTGCCGAAGCAGAAAAATTTCTTGCAGATAACCCCTATGTCGATCAGGTGGTTACTGGTGATGCAATAAATGTAATAACTGATATTGTTGATGGGAAAATTAAAGACAAAGTTGTTCATGGAAGATTTCAAAATATGGATAGATTTCCAATGCTTAATCCTGAAATTTTGGAAGAAACAGGTTATCCTCTTAATCCAACTTACACTTATCCGACACAAGGAAGAAAATCTGTTGATTTTATGTTTTCTAAAGGATGTTTTAGACATTGCGATTTTTGTGTTGCTGGGAGTCAAAAAGGTAATCATGTAACTGAAACGGAATATTCACGATTAGACAAGCAATTAGAGATTTTCAAAAATGCAGGAATTGAAGAATTAGTAATTCAAGATGATGCTTTTCTTCATGATCCTAAACACAGAAAAGAGTATTTGCCTAAAATATTAAGTCTTATGAAAAAATATGGAATGTATTGGCAAAACAATGGGGGGGTTGAATTTGAAGCAATTGATGACTTTGTAACAGAAGAACTGATAAACTATAATAAGTCTGGAGAAGGCAGAGTGACCTCTTTATATGTCCCTTTTAATCCTCGAACATGGAATAAGGAAGCTAGTGCATCTAAATCGATGTCAGAAAGATACCATCGAAATTTGGAGAACTTAAAGAGATTAAGAGAGGAGGGTGGAATTTATATTTTTACTTCAGCAATTATTGGAACTCCTGAACAAACAAGAGAAATGTTTGATGAGGAGTTGGCAACAGACAGAAAATTAATTCAAGAAGGATACATTGATGCCGCTTTATGTTTATCTGCCACAATGTTACCTGGAACAAGATGGTTTGAGACTAACGGACACAACATTGTGAATAAAAGGGATTATGCAGGATACTCTTTATTTACTACGCATCACAGAACTGAACATTTAGAACCAAAAGAAATTGAGGAAATGATGATAACTTGGACAAAGGAGTTAGATGATGTTCAGAAAACATATCATTGGGGAACAGCTTTTCCAAATTCAAAGTAAGAAAATTCCTAATCTTTTGTGAAGCAAAAGGCACTCTATCCGAAGGACTTAGGAACTCCCCCCTCGTTTTTGTTTTTTAGTTGTTTTTAGTTTGGCGACAAACTCGCCATTTTCGGTTGATGGAACGGGTGTCCATGCTTTCCCCGCAGGTGTATTGCATCCGCTTAATTCTAATAGAAATAAACACAGCACTAAACTAATATATTATTCATGTTTTTAATTTTTTCCTCCTGTTTACTATCAAAAAACATTCTTTTCTGGGTATGCTTGTATATAAATGTGCCGTTTTGTTTTATCTGCAGTTTTTGTTGATGTGGTTTTTCAGTTTTTCTCTTCATTCAAAATTGCAAATA
>Ga0233425_10004789_pt1 | contig 22206 bp, 23 predicted proteins | sample Watercolumn_Towu_2_FD_181712 | JGI IMG/M metagenome (GOLD analysis project Ga0233425, IMG submission 181712) | Freshwater microbial communities from Lake Towuti, South Sulawesi, Indonesia - Watercolumn_Towuti2014_140_MG | ecosystem: Environmental > Aquatic > Freshwater > Lake | place...
GCCGGCGCAGGTGAAGCGCTCGATGAGGTCGGCGACCACCTGAGGCCAAGTGTATACTCCGTCGCACGTCGTCCCCCCTCATCGTTCACACCGAAGCGTCCGTCGGCTTCGGCGGTCAGGAGCTGCGGATCCTCGCCGAAGCGCGCTGGCTGCGCGAGCACGGTTGGGACGCGCTCGTCGTCGCGCAGCCGGGCTGCCGCCTCTTCGCCGAAGCGCATGCCGCCGCGATTCCCGTCGTCCAGCTCGCGATGCGGCACGCGCTCGACGTCCGTGCGCTCGCGGCGCTTCGCGGGCTCTTCGTTCGCCGGGGCGCGCGGCTCGTCCACACGCACAGCTCGATCGACAGCTGGACCGGCGGCCTCGCGGCGCGCTCGCTCCGCCTGCCCGTCGTGCGCAGCCGCCACGTGACGATCGCGGTGCCGCGGCGGCGCACGCTCGTCTACCGTCTCGCCGATCGCATCCTCACGAGCGCCGAGCAGGTGAAGACCGTGTTGACGAGCGCCGGCGTCCAGCCCGCCAAGATCGTCGCCGTGCCGCCGGGCGTCGACATCCGGCAGTTCCATCCGGGAGTCTCGGGCGCCGCGGTCCGGGCCGAGCTCGGGCTCGACGGACCGGTCGCCGGGCTCGTCGCCAACATTCGCGGCTCCAAGGGTCACGACGTCTTTCTCGACGCCGCGAAGGAGATCCTCGCCGCGATCCCGGGCGCGCGATTCCTGATCGTCGGCGACGGGGTCGGCTTCGACGACGTGCGCGCGCGCGTGGAGCGGCTCGGGCTCTCACGCGCGGTCGTGATGACCGGATTCCGGCGCGACATTCCGGAGGTGATGGCGGCGCTCGACGTCCTCGTGCTGCCGTCGATCCGGTCGGAGGCGACGTCGCAGGTGATCGTGCAGGCGCTCGCCGTCGGCACCCCCGTCGTGGCGACCGCGATCGGCGGAAGTCCGGAGGTGATCCGCGACGGCGAGACGGGGCGTCTCGTCCCGCCGAACGACGCGCGCGCGCTCGCCGCCGCGATCGTCGACACGCTGCGCGACCGCGATCGCGCGCGCGCGATGGCACGCGCGGGCCAGGCGTTCGTGCGCGAGCGCCTGTCGATCGACGCGCAGATGGCGGCGACCACGCGCGTCTATCGCGAGCTGCTCGGGGTGGCGGGATGAGGGCCGGGCTGCACATCGGCACGTCGGGCTACAACTACCCGGAGTGGCGCGGCACGTTCTATCCGCAGAAGCTTCCCGCGTCCGCCATGCTCGCCCACTACGCGGAGCGCTTCGAGACCGTCGAGATCAACGCGACGTTCTACCGGATGCCCGTGGCGAAGACGCTCGAAGGCTGGGCCGCGGCGACGCCGGCCGGCTTCGTCTTCACCCTGAAGGCGCCGCAGCGGATCACGCACATGCGCCGTCTGCGCGGCGTCGACGAGCCCTTACGACTGTTCTGCGACACGGCGCGGACGCTGGGAGCGAAGCTCGGTCCGCTGTTCTTCCAGCTCCCGCCGAGCTTCAAGAAGGAGACCGGCCGGCTCCGCGACCTGCTGGTGGCGGTGCCGCCGGACCTGCGCTGCGCCTTCGAGTTCCGCCACGCCTCGTGGTTCGCGGACGACGTCTATGAGGCGCTCCGCGCGCGCGACGCCGCGCTCTGCGTCGCCGACACGGAGGAGGGCACGACGCCCGACGAGATCACCGCGTCGTGGGGCTACTACCGCCTGCGCGACGTGGCGTACGCCGACGCCGAGCTCGCGGCGTGGGCCGCCGCGCTCACCCGCCCGGCCCGCCGCGAGGTCTTCTGCTACTTCAAGCACGAGGACACGGGCACGGGCCCCGCGCTGGCCGCGCGCCTGAAGGACATGATCGCGCAATAGCCAGGCGCCGCCGTCACTTGACTATATTCAAATATTCCTATATATCTATGCTCCGTGCCGTCGCCCGACCTCCAGGCGTTCAAGGCGGAGTTCTTCAAGGCCCTCGCCCACCCGGTGCGGATCCGGATCCTCGAGGTCCTCCGCCGCGGCGAGCGGTCCGTGCAGGAGCTGCAGGGCGCGCTGGGCCTCGACCAGGCGACGGTCTCCCAGCAGCTCGCCGTCCTCCGCGCCAAGCACGTCGTCACCGCGCGGAAGGAAGGCACGACGGTTCGCTACGCGGTCCGTGACGCGCGCGTCGGCGACCTCCTCGACGTCGCGCGCGCGATCTTCAACAGCCAGCTCGCCGGCAGCCAGACGATGCTCAAGGCGCTGCGCGAGGAAGCGCGCCGCCCGCCGCGCCGGGTCTCGCGAGGCTCGCGGTGATCCGCCAGCTTCGCCTCGCGCTCCGCACCGGCATCGTCACCGAGCCCGCCGCGCCCGATCCGGCGCTCGAGACGCTCGGCCGCCGCCTGAGCGACGAAGTCCGGCGCCTCTTCGGCCGCTCGCTCCACATCCGCCAGGTCGACGCCGGATCGTGCAACGGCTGTGAGCTCGAGATCTCCGGGCTCACGGGGCCGCACTACGACCTCGAGCGCTTCGGCCTGCACTTCGTCGCCTCGCCGCGCCACGCCGACTGTCTGCTCGTGACCGGTCCGGTCACCCGCAGCATGGCCGAAGCGCTGCGCCGCACGTGGGACGCGACGCCGGATCCGAAGCTCGTGATCGCCGCCGGCGATTGCGCGCGCGACGGCGGCCTGTTCGCGGGCTCGTACGCCGTCGTCGGCGGCGTCGCGGCGGTCGTCCCGGTCGACGCGATCATTCCCGGCTGCCCGCCGTCTCCGCGCGCGCTGCTCGAAGGACTGCTCGCGGTCATCGCCCGGCGCGCCGGCAGCCGCGCGCGCCGATGACCGCTCCGCTCTACGCGATCGTCACGGGCTTCGGGCTCGTCGCGGGAAGCGTCGGGATCACCGGCGTCCTCGGTCTCACGTGGACGCTGCGCGTCGGCGCGATCGTCCCGCTCGGCGGCCTGGCGCTCGAGATGGATCCGCTGGCCGGGCTCTTCCTGGCCCTCGTGGGCTTCTCCGTGGCCGCGAGCTCGTGCTACGCGGTCGGCTACGTGACGGCCAGGCGCGGCGCCGGCGCGTACGTCGCGTTCGCGCTCGCGCTCGGCGTGGTCCCTCTGGCCGCCAACGCGATGACGTTCCTGCTCGCGTGGGAGGTCATGTCGCTGGCATCGTGGGCGCTCGTCCTCGACGGTCGCGACGACGTGCCGTCGCGCCGCGCGGCGTGGGTGTACGCGGTGATGACGCACGCGGGCCTCGCGTGTCTGCTCGCCGGCATGCTGCTGCTCGCGTCGCACACGGGCACCCTGCACTTCGCGGACTGGCGCGCCGCGAGCCCGACGCTGCCGGCGGGCCTCCGCAACGCCGTGTGGTTCCTGCTGGCCGTCGGCTTCGCGAGCAAGGCCGGCGTGATCCCGCTGCACGTGTGGCTGCCGCTCGCGCACTCCGCGGCGCCGAGTCACGTCTCGGCGCTGATGTCCGGCGTGATGATCAAGCTCGGCGTCTACGGCCTGCTTCGCGCCGGGCTCGAGTGGCTCGCCCCCGGCCCCGCGTGGTGGGGCGGCGCGCTGCTGATCCTCGGCGCGCTCTCGGCGGTGGTCGGCATCCTCTACGCGCTCGTCGACGCCGATCTGAAGCGGCTGCTCGCGTTCTCGTCGATCGACAACGTCGGCGTGATCCTGATCGGCGTGGGCGGCGCCCTGCTCTTCGTCCGCGCGGAGGCCGAGAGCCTCGCGGCGCTCGCGCTCATCGCGGCGCTCTATCACACGATCAACCACGCCGCGTTCAAGACCCTGCTGTTCCTCGGCGCCGGCGCGGTCGTGCACGCGACGCGGACGCGGAGCATGGAGGCCTACGGCGGGCTCATCAAGCGCATGCCGTGGACGGCCGCCTGCTTCCTCGCGGGCGCCGTGTCGATCAGCGCGCTGCCGCCGCTCAACGGATTCGTCAGCGAGTGGCTGACGTTCCAGGCCCTCCTCCAGAGCGTGCGCGTCGCGCAACCCGGCGTGAGCCTGATCTTCGCGCTCGGGACCGCGGCGCTCGCGCTGACCGCCGGGCTCACCGCCGCGTGCTTCGTGAAGGCGTTCGGCATCACGTTCCTCGCGCTCCCGCGCAGCGACGCGGCCGAGCACGCCCACGACGCGACGGTGTCGATGCGTCTCGCGATGGCCGCGCTCGCCGTGGCGTGCGTGGCGCTCGGGCTCGGCGCGACGGTGATCGTGCCCGCGCTGGCCAACGTCGCGGCGAGCGTGCTCGGCGCGCCGTCCGAGCCGACGCACGTCGCGGCGCTCACGTTCTCGGTGGTCGGCGGCTTCGCGTCCCTGTCGCCCGTGATCGTCGCCGCAGGGCTCGTCGCGGGGCTCGTGGCGCCGGTCGTGTTCCTCGTGGCGGCGGGCAGCCCGCGACGCGCGCGCGCCGGCGAGACGTGGGGCTGCGGGCGGATCGTGCAGACGCCGCGCATGGAGTACACGGCGGGCGCCTTCGCCGACCCGTTCAAGCGCGTCTTCCGGTTCTTCTACCGGCCGGTCAAGCGCATCGACCTCGAGGTCCATCCGGAGTCGCGCTTCTTCGTGCGGCGCATGGAGTACGCGAATCCCGCGCGCGCGCTGTTCGACGAATGGCTCTACCGGCCCGTGCTGCGCGGCATGCGCGCGCTCGCCGGATACGCGCAGGCGCTGCAGTCGGGCAACGCCGCGGCCTACCTCGGCTACATCCTCGCCGCGCTGCTCGCGCTGCTGGTGCTGCGATGACGCGCGAGCTCGGGCTCGTGCTGCTGCAAGTCGTCATCGTGGCGGGCGGCGCGCCGCTCCTCGTCGGCGCGCTGCGGACGATGAAGGCGCGGCTGGTCGGCCGCCGGGGGCCGCGCGTGCTGCAGCCGTACGCGGATCTCGCGAAGCTCCTCCGCAAGGACGCGGTCGTGTCGACGACGACGTCGTGGATCTTCCGGGTCACGCCGTACGTGCTGATCGCGAGCATGCTCGTCGCGGCGCTGATCGTCCCGCTGCTGCTCGCGCGGCCCGTGCTCGACTTCGCGGGGCTCGTACTGCTGATGTATCTCTTCGTGCTCGGCACGTTCTTCCTGGCGCTCGCCGGGCTCGACGCGGGCAGCGCGTTCGGCGGCATGGGCTCGAGCCGCGAGGTCGCCGTCGCCGCGCTCGCGGAGCCGACGATCATGGTCGCGATCCTCGCGCTCGCGCTCCGCGCGGAGACGACGAATCTCGGCGGGATCATGGCGCGCTTCGCGGAGGCGCCGCAGCTCGCCGCGAACCCCGGCCACCTGCTCGCGTTCGCGGCGCTCTTCCTCGTCATGCTCGCGGAGACCGGCCGCCTGCCCGTCGACAATCCGGCGACGCATCTCGAGCTGACGATGATCCACGAGGCGATGGTGCTCGAGTATTCCGGGCACTACCTGGCGCTCGTCGAGTGGGCGTCGGCGATGAAGCTCTTCCTCTTCATGGCATTGCTCGCGAACCTGTTCTTCCCGTGGGGCATGCCGGCCGTGCCGACGCTGACGGCGCTGGCGATCGGCGCGCTGGTCTTCGCGGGCAAGCTTGCCGTCCTGACCGCCGGGCTCGCAGTGCTCGAGACGGCCATCGCGAAGCTCCGCCTGTTCCGCGTGCCCGAGATGCTCGCGGGCTCGTTCGCGCTCGCGCTGCTCTCCGTCCTCGCGGTGTTCCTCTTGCCATGAGCGCGCTGACGAACTTCCTCGCGTTCCTCGGGCTCCTCACGACGCTGTTGATGGTATGGCGTCAGAGCCGTCCCGCGCGGCTGCGCCTGCTCGTCGTCCAGTCGCTGCTGCTGGCCGCGCAGGCCATCGCGATCGCCGCGTTCACCGGGCGCGCGGGCTTGCTGCTCGTCGCGCTGGCGCTGATCCTCGTGAAGGCGTGGTGGATTCCGCGGGCGCTCGGCCGCATGGCCGAAGGCGTCCCGCGCCGGCCGGTCGCGCCCGGCCGTTCCGCGGGCATCAGGCTGCTCGTGTCCGGCGCGCTCGTCGTGGTCGCCTACGCGCTGATCCTCCCGGTCAGCGCGCGGAGCCCGCTGCCGACGCGCGGCGGTATTCCGCTCGCGTTCGCGATGGCGCTCGTCGGGCTCTACGCGTGCGTCACGGGGCGGGACGCGGTCGGCCAGATCCTCGGGTTCCTGACCTTCGAGAACGGGATCTTCGCGCTCGGCCTGCTCGCGACCTACGGCCTGCCCGGGCTCGTCGAGGCCGGCGTCTTCCTCGACGTGCTGGTCGTGGTGCTGATCGCCGAAGGGCTCGTCATGCAGATCCGGCAGGAGCACGCGACGATCGACGTCGATCGCTTGCGGGAGCTCCGCGGCTGATGCTCCTCGTCGCGCTGCTCGCCGTGCCGCTCGTTGCCGCCGCGCTGCTGAGCCGCGCGAGCGGCCGCGTGGCCGGCGTCGTCCATGCGTTCGCCGCGACCGCGACGTCCGCACTGGCGCTCACGACGGCGGTCGTCGTGATGCGCGAGACGAGTGTCGAGGCTCTCGAGGGGTTCCTGCGCGCGGACGCGCTCTCGGCGTGGATGGTGGCGCTCGTCGGCGGGGTCGCGGGACTCGCGTCGTTCGAAGCACCGCACTACGCGCGTGGCGCCGATACCCGGCGCTTCCTGCCGTTCTTCCACCTGTTCGTCTTCACGATGCTGCTCGCGGTCACGACCGACGACGTCGGGTTCATGTGGGTGGCCGTCGAGGGCACGACGCTCGCGTCGGTGTTCCTCGTGAATTTCGAGCGCACGCGCGCGTCGCTCGAGGCGTCCTACAAGTACGTGCTGATCTGCTCCGTCGGCATCGCCGTGGCGTTCCTCGGCACGGTACTGATCTACTTCGCGGACGTCACGCGCGCCGGCGACGTCGAGCACGCGCTCCGATGGACGACGCTCCGCCGTCTCGCGCCGGCGCTGCCGGCGGGCGTCGTGGAGATGGCGTTCGTGTTCCTCCTCGTCGGCTACGGCACCAAGGCGGGCCTCGCGCCGATGCACACGTGGCTGCCCGACGCGCACAGCGAGGCGCCGGCACCGGTGAGCGCGATGATGTCGGGCATCCTGCTCGCGATCGGGCTCTACGCCGTGCTGCGCTTCAAGCCGATCGTGGACCTCGCCGCCGGTCCGCCGGTCGCGCGCCGGCTCTTGATCGGCCTCGGACTCGCGTCGATGAGCGTCGCCGCCGCGTTCCTCTGGAACCCGCACAACTACAAGCGCATGCTCGCGTACTCGAGCGTCGAGCATCTCGGGCTCGTGAGCCTCGGGCTCGGCTTCGGCGGGCCGTGGGGCCTCGCGGGCGCGATGCTCCACATCGCCAACCACGCGCTCGCGAAGTCGGTCCTGTTCCTCCTCTCCGGCCGCATTCGCGCCGCGTACGCCTCCACGGACGTGAGCGCGGTGCGCGGGCTGCTCACCCGGCTGCCGGTGAGCGGGCGGCTGTTCCTCGCCGCGATGCTCGCGCTCATGGGCCTGCCGCCGTTCGGCCTGTTCGTGAGCGAGGTGATGATCTTCGGCGCGGGATTCGCCGCCGGTCAGATCGCGGCGGCGGTGACGGGGCTCGTGCTCCTGCTCATCGCGTTCGCGGGGACGCTCAACGCGCTCCAGCGAATGCTCCACGGCAACGCGGCGGGCCGCGGCGTCGAGCCGCATGTGTGGGCGTCGGCGCCGATGATCGCGGCGCTCGCGCTCCTCGTCCTCACCGGTCTCGCCTGGCCGCCCGGCCTCGCGGAGGCGCTCGCGGCCATCGCGTCGGTGATCGCGCCATGACGCCGGCACGAATCCGCGTGGCACTGGAGCGGCACGGCGCGACGGAGGTCGAGGGCGACGATCACGAGATTCGCGCGCTCGTCCCGATCGACGGCGCGCCCGGCGCGGCGGCCGCCCATACGCCCGGCGTGCGCGCCCTCGGCGACGCGCTCGCGGCGCTCGGGCTCGAGATCCAGCTCGTGACCGCGGCTGACACGCGCGCGACGTCGGAGGGATTCACGCTCGCCTACGTGTTCGCGCCCCCGACGCACCGGCCCGTGGTCACCGTCCGCACCACGCTCGCCGCCGACCGGCCGCGCGTGGCCTCGCTCGCGACGCGCTCGTTCGCGGCGAGCCGATTCGAGCGCGAGATGCACGATCTCTTCGGCATCGTCCCGATCGACCATCCGGACCTCCGCCGGCTCGCGCTCCACCAGTTCTGGCCGGCGGACTACCATCCGCTCCGCGCGGACACGCCGGCGCGCCTCGACGTCAGGGACGACGGCCAGCCGTTCCCGTTTCGCCGCGTCGAGGGCGAGGGCGTGTTCGAGATCACCGTCGGGCCGGTGCACGCCGGGATCATCGAGCCCGGACACTTCCGGTTCAGCGTCGAGGGCGAGACGATCGTGAGCCTCGAGACGCGGCTCGGCTTCGTGCACAAGGGCACCGAGAAGCTGTTCGAGACACTGCCGTTCACGCGCACCTGGGAGCTGGCCGAGCGCATCTCCGGCGACACGAGCGTCGGCCACGCGCTCGCGTACTGCCGCGCGCTCGAGCGCCTCGCGGGCTGCCGGGTCCCGCCGCGCGCGGCGTCGCTGCGCGCGGTGCTGCTCGAGCTCGAGCGGCTCTACAACCACGTCGGCGACGTCGGGATGATCGTGAACGACACCGGCTTCGCGTTCGGTCACGCGCATTGCTTCCGTCTGCGCGAAGACCTGCTGCGCCTGAACGAGCGCCTGACGGGCCACCGCCTCATGCGCGGCGCGGTCGTCCCCGGCGGCGTGACGGGCGTGGTGACGGCGCCACCGCGCGGCGTCGCGGCCGAGGTCGCGGGGCTGATGCGGGAGTTCGACGAGATCGCGCGGCTGTCGCTCGACAACACGATGGTGCTCGAGCGCCTGCAGGGCACCGGCCGGCTGACGCTGCGCACCGCGCGCGAGATGCAGGTCGTCGGCATGGTGGCGCGCGCCAGCGGCATCGATGCGGACGCGCGGCGCGACGCGCCGTTCGCGCCCTACGACCGTCTCGGCGTGCGCGTGCCCGTGTACGAGACCGGGGACGTCTGGGCGCGCACGATGGTGCGCCTCGACGAAGCGCGCGAGTCGGTGCGGCTCGTCACCACGCTGCTCGAGGGGCTCGAAGCGGGCCCGGCGCACGCCGCGCTCGGCGATCTCAGGACGGGCGCGGATGCGACCGTGGTCGTCGAAGGCTGGCGCGGCCCGATCTGGCACTGGGTGCTGGCGGCCGGCCCGGCCGCCGTCGCGCGCGTGAAGGTCGCCGATCCGTCGTTCCGCAACTGGCCCGCGCTCGAATACGCGGTGCTCGAGAACATCGTTCCCGACTTCCCGCTCTGCAACAAGAGCTTCAACCTGAGCTACTCGGGGAACGATTTGTAGCGTGCGACCGTGAGATCCGGATGATCGTTCACGTGCTCGCGTGCGACTACGACGGGACGATCGCCGACGACGGACGTCTGGCCCCCGAGACCGCGGCCGTGCTCGCGCGCGTCCGCGAATCCGGCCGCAGGCTGTTTCTCGTCACCGGCCGCATGCTCGACGATCTCGAGCGCGTGTGTCCGGACGTCGACCGCCTCTTCGACCTCGTCGTCGCGGAGAACGGCGGCCTCCCCTACCTCCCGGAGCAGCGCGCAGTGCGCCGCCTCGGAGATTCGCCCGAGCCCGCGCTGATCGAGGCGCTCCGGCGGCACGGCGTGCCGTTCGAGGTCGGCGCCTCGATCCTCGCGACGACGGCCGCCTACTCCGACACCGCGCTGGCGGCGATCCGCGAGACCGGCGTCGAGCGCTCGCTCGTCTTCAACAAGGGCGCGCTGATGCTCTTGCCGGGCGGCGTGACCAAGGGGACCGGGCTCGCCGCGGCGCTCGACCTGGCCCAGCTCTCCGCGCACAACCTCGCCGGCGTCGGCGACGCGGAGAACGATCACGCGTTCCTCGCGATGTGCGAGTGCGCGGCGGCCGTGGCCGACGCCGTGCCCGCGCTGCGCGAGCGCGCCGACGTGGTGACGGCCGCCGCGGGCGCCGCCGGCGCGCGCGAGTTCGCCGAGCAGTACCGTGCTCCGCGACCTCGCGGATCTCGTCCCACGTCTCGCGCGCCACGACCTCCGGATCGGCGAGGATCTCACCGGCGCGCCCGTCGGGCTCGACGCGCACCGCAGCCACATGCTCGTCGTCGGTCCGCCGGCGACCGGCAAGACGTCGCTCACCGTCGCGCTCCTGGAGCAGATCGTCGCGGCCGGACGCAGCGCGTGCCTCATCGACCCGGAAGGCGACCATCACGCGCTGAGCGAGCTGCCGCGCGTGGTCGTGATGGGTCGCAAGGGCGACCACGCGCTGCCGACGCCCGATGAGCTCGCGCGGCTCTTCGGCCGGCCGGGCGAGAGCCTCGTGCTCGATCTGTCCGGCCTCTCGCGCGCCGGGAAAGTGACGTACGCGACGAAGGTCCTCGGCCCGGCGAACGCCGTGCGCGGCGCGCGCGGTCTCCCGCACTGGACGATCGTCGACGAGGCTCATCACATCTTCCCGGCCGAAGCCGCCGCCGCGTCGGTATGCCCTTCAGCTCGTCCAGCGAACCTCGGTCGCGGACTTGTCGTCTCGCAACCCCAGAAACGTCGGGTGACGGAGTTTGCCGTCGCCCGTTTTTTCCGTGAAGCCGAGCTGCGCCACCAGCGTGGGCTCGACCCAGGTGACGCCACGCTCGCGCGGAGCGTCCGCGAACGGTGACGTCGCGCGACTCAGCGGCCTCATCCGGCGCATCAGGTCGTCGAGACTCTTGCCGGTGAAGCCGGTGCCGACCTTGCCCGCGTAGCGAAGCTTTCCGTCGTCCCAGGCGCCGACGAGCAACGCGCCGACGTGCGCGCGGCTGCCTTCGGGCGCGGTGAAGCCGCCGATCACGAACTCTTCCTCCGCCCGCACCTTCACCTTCCGCCACGACGGCGAGCGCGCTCCCGCGGCGTACGGCGAGCGACTGTCCTTCGCGATGAGCCCTTCGAGGCCTCTGCGGCGCGCGCTCTCGAACGCCTTGAAGCCGTCAGCGGGGAGGCGGCGCGAGAGCATCAGCGTCGTGCCCGGCTCGACCTCGCGCTCGAGGGCCTCACGCCGCTCGGTGAGCGGACGCGCCCGCAGGTCGCGCCCGCGGGCGTAGAGACAGTCGAAGACGACGAAGACCGGCGGCGGCGCGGCCTCGCCGACCGCGCGCCGCTGCAGGAGCTGGAAGCGCGAGACGCCGCGGCGATCGAAGATCACGACCTCGCCGTCGAGCACGAGCGTCGGCGCCGGGAGCGCGGCGACCGCCGCCGCGACGCTCTGGAACTCGTCGGTGCGGTCCTTCATGTTGCGCGTGAGCAGCGTGACCTTGCGGCCTTCCTTGTACGCGAGGAAGCGGAAGCCGTCGTACTTCTCCTCGTAGACCCACCCCGGCGCGTGGAACGGCTCGCCCACGAGCGTGGCGAGCATCGGCGCCACGCGAAACGGAATGCGCGGCGCCGGCACGCTCAGCCGGCGCGACGGCGAGGGCGCTTCGGTGCGAAGCGCGGACGCTCCGGTGTCGCTGCCGCGCGGTCGGGATCGGCGCCGGCGGCCTGCTCGAGCTGGCGCGGGGTCGCGCCCGCGGCTTTCGCGATGCTCTCCATCGTGCGGCGCGAGACGACGGACAGCGGCCGCGACACCGTCGGATCGTCCGTCGACGCGGCGTCGTCACGGTGCTTGATCAAGAGCCAGCTGCGCGGGCCACCGGCGCGCACGAGCACCCACGAGCCGCGCAGCTTCTTGCCGTGCAGCCGGAACTTGAGCTGGCCCTTCGCGAGGGCCGGGCCGACGTCGGGACTCTCCGGCTCCCAGGTGCCGTTGTCCCAGATCATCACGGTGCCGCCGCCGTACTCGCCTTCGGGGATCACGCCCTCGAAGTGGTTGTAGTCCATCGGGTGCGGCTCGGTCTGCATCGCGAGCCGGCGCACGGCGGGATCGAGCGACGGGCCCTTCGGCACCGCCCACGAGAGCATCGCGCCCTCGTGCTCGAGGCGGAAGTCGTAGTGCAGATGTCCCGCGCGATGCTTCTGGATGACGAACTCGCGGGCGCCCGGGCTTCGCCCGCCTTTGAACTCGCGGGCGCCCGGGCTTCGCCCGCCCGCTCGGGTGCCCGGCGGCTCCGGCGTGACCGCGAAGTCGCGCTTGCGGTTGTACTCGGCGAGCACGCCGTAGCGGCTCAGCGGCGCGGGCTTTCGATTGGCCATAGACGAATTGTACGCGCGGGAAAACGACTGCCGCCCGAGCGAAGCGAGACTGCCGAGCGGGCGGCGGCAGAGCCGCCGGGCGCCCGCGAGTTCAGTAATAGAGCAGCACGTAGACCAGCACGCCGGTGATCGAGACGTAGAGCCAGATCGGCAGCGTCCATCGCGCGACGCGCACGTGACGCGGCAACGGCGCGCGAGCGAGCACGCCGCGCCAGCCGTGGTAGATCGTCGTGAGCGCGAGCGGCACGATCGCGGCCGCGAGCAGGATGTGCGTGATCAGCAGCGTGAAGTAGACCGGCCGGATCCACCCCTGCCCCGTGAACGGCCGCGAGCCCGCGTGGTAGTGATACGTGACGTACGAGAGCAGGAACAGCGCGGAGACGACGAACGCGCCCAGCATGCACGCGATGTGCGCCGCGATCCGTCTCCGGCGGATGAAGAGCCAGCCGGCGACGAGCAACCCGGCGCTGATCGTGTTGAGACACGCGTTGACGAGCGGCAGCGCCATCACGTCGAACGACGCCGGGCGCGCGCCGCCGCCCGCCGCCATCAGCGCGCCCACGAGCCCGACGACGATCAGCGTGAGCACGCCGATCGTCGCGAACGCGATCCGATCGTTCATGGCATGCTCTTTTACCATGGACGACGTCACACGCCTCGACGCGACCGCGCAGGCCGACCTCGTCCGCCGCCGTGAGATCACGCCGGTCGAGCTCGTCGACGCGGCGATCCAGCGCATCGAGCGCCTCGACCCGAGGCTCAACGCGGTCGTCACGCGCCTCTTCGACGAGGCGCGCGCGCTCGCCGCCGATCCTCCGCCCGGTCCGTTCCGCGGCGTGCCGTTCCTGATGAAGGATCTCCAGGCGACGTGCGCCGGCGTCAGGCACACGGCGGGCTCGCGCCTGCTCGACGACTTCGTCTCACCGCTCGACACGGAGCTGGTGACGCGCCTGCGTGCCGCCGGCCTGATCATGATCGGCACGACCAACACGCCGGAGTTCGGCATCCTGCCGACGACGGAGTCCCATCTGCACGGTCCCGCGCGGAACCCGTGGGATCCCGCGCGGTCGACGGGCGGATCGAGCGGCGGCTCGGCCGCGGCCGTCGCCGCGCGGATGGTCGCGATGGCGCACGCGAACGACGGCGGCGGCTCGATCCGCATTCCCGCGAGCTGCTGCGGCGTCTTCGGACTGAAGCCGACGCGCGCCCGCAATCCACTCGGGCCGTTCGTCGGCGATCTCATGAGCGGGCTCGTCGTCGAGCACGCGGTCACGCGCTCGGTGCGCGACAGCGCGGCGCTGCTCGACGCGACCGCGGGTGTGGACGCCGGGGCGCCGTACTGGCCGCCGCCGGTCGCGCGCCCGTTCATCGAGGAAGCCGAGGTACCGCCGGGCCGCCTGCGCATCGCCGTCGTCACCGAATCGCCGACCGGCGTCGCGATCCATCCGGACTGCATCGCCGCGGTGCGCGACGCCGCCGCGCTCTGCGCGAGCCTCGGCCACGACGTCGACGACGCGACGCTGCCGGTCTCGGGCGAGATGCTGATCGACTGCTTCGTCACCGTGTGGACGATCGGCGTCGCGTGGACGGTCGACGCGATGGCGCGACTGACGGGGCGCGCGGTGACGGCCGAGAACGTCGAGCCGCTCACCGCCGCGCTCGCCGACGCCGGGCGCCAGCGAAGCGGCGCGGAGTATCTGAGCGCCGTCCAGAGCCTCCAGATGATCGGCCGCGCGCTCGCCCTGTTCATGCATGACTGGGACGTCGTCCTCACCCCCGTCGTGACGGAGCCGCCGCCGGCCCTCGGCAGCTTCGAGCCCACCCCGGGCAATCCGGTGGCCGGCTTCATGCGCGCGGCGGAATACGTCCCGTTCACGCCGATCGTGAACGCGACCGGCCAGCCGGCGATGTCGGTGCCCCTCTTCTGGAACGCCGCCGGGCTGCCGATCGGCGCCCACTTCGTCGGCCGCTTCGGCGACGAGGCCACGCTCTTCCGGCTCGCCGCGCAGCTCGAAGTCGCGCGCCCGTGGGCCGGCCGCCTGCCGCCCGTCGCGTAAGACCCGCCGTCTCGAAGGCGACGCCCGTCATTTCTTCCTCAAGCATTCCTTCCGCCGTGCCGATGATCACTCGGAGGACCTTGAAGGAATGCCCGAGCTCGCACAGGAGCGCCTGGAGACGTTGCTCGAGGCCGCCGAGCGCCGCCGTGAAACGGCGGAGCGCCTGGCGGAGCTCGGCCGTCTGACGTCGCGCTCCCTCGACGTCCACGAGGTCGGGCAGCATGCGGTCGACTCCCTGAAGGCCCTCGTCCCGGCGCTGCGCACGACGCTGTATCGCGGCGATCCGACGTCGGACGACCTCCACCTCGTCGCGCACGCGACCAATCCCGGGCTGAACATCGCGTCGCAGTTCGTCTTCCCGCACGGCACCGGCATGCCGGGACTCGCCGCGACCGAGCGACGCCTCGTCGTCACCGGGAACCTCCTCACCGACCCGCGCGTGCTGATGACGCCGGAGCTCGTCGAATACTGGGCGAGCACGCCCGTGCGCGCGATCGCGGCGGTGCCGCTCCTCGGGCCGACGTCGATCCTGGGCGTCCTCGCGATCTCCGACACCGAAGGCCGCGTGTTCAGCGACGAGGAGCTGTGGATCCTCGAAATGTTCGCCGCGCAGGTCACGGTGGCCCTGGAGAACGCGCGCCTGTACGCGCGCCTCGCCGACAAGACGCGCCGCCTCGAGGTCCTGCACCGACTGACGATCGGGCTCACCGCGATGCTCGGACGCCAGGAAGTCTTCACGGCGGTCGCGCGCGCCGCGCAGGAGCTCTTCGGCGACGTCGGCTCGAGCCTCTGGGTGCTGGAGCCCGACATGACGACGCTCACGCTGGTGGCGGACGAGGGCATCCGGTTCCCGGATCTACGCAAGACGCACAGCATGAAAGTCAGCCAGGGCATGATGGGCACGGTCGTCGCCGAGCGGCGCTCGGTCATCCTCGACGACATCCAGGAGCGCGACCACAACCAGGCGCTGAGCAAGGCCGAGGGCTTCCACACGGCGATGGCGGTGCCGCTCCTCTTCGGCGACCGGTGCTTCGGCGGTCTGTCGGTGCGCCGCCGCTCGCGCGAGCCGTTCAGCGCCGAGGACGTCGAGCTGCTCACCGCGCTCGCCGGCCACGCCGCGATCACCATCGAGCAGACGCGTCTCTACGACGACATGTGCGCGAAGACGCTGGCGCTCGAGGCGAAGAACGCCGAGCTGGACACGTTCGCCTACGCGGTCTCGCACGACCTCAAGGCGCCGCTGGTGACCTTGCAGGGCATGGCCGCGCTGCTCGGTGAAGATTGCGGCCCGCAGCTCGGCGAGGACGGCCAGCACTACCTCAAGCGCATCGACGCCACGGTCGCCCAGATGGGCTCGCTCATCGCCGACGTGCTGGCGCTCGCGCGCGCCGGCCGCGACAAGCCGGCGGTGGCGGACATCTCGCTGGACGACGTCTCCGACATCGTCCTCGACCGCTGCGCCGACCGGATCGCCGCGCGCGGCGCGAAGGTGACGCGCGAGCATCTCGGGACCGTGCGCGCGAACCAGACGCAGCTCGAGCAGGTGCTCACGAACCTGGTCACCAACGCGATCAAGTACATGGGCGACACGGCCGAGCCGCGGGTCGAGATCGGACGCGTCGAGCGCGACGGCATCGTCGAGTACTTCGTGCGCGACAACGGCATCGGGATCGACGCCGCGTTCCACGGGCGCGTCTTCGGGGCGTTCCAGCGGGTCAATGACGTCGAGGTCGAGGGCACGGGCGTCGGGCTGGCGATCGTGAAGAAGATCGTGGAGGGCGCCGGCGGCCGCATGCGCCTCGAATCCGCGGCCGGCGCGGGCGCGACCTTCTACTTCAGCTGGCCGAACGGCTGAGCGCTTCCTCCAGCTCCGTAAGCGCGCGGATGATCCCGTCGGGGCGCACGGCGCATCCGGCGGGCAGGCCCGCGCCGTCTCGATCGATCCAGATCCCCCGCATGCCGAGCTGCTGCGCGCCGGCCACGTCCCAGTCGAGATGGTCGCCGACCATGCACGTGTCCTCGGCGCGCGCGCCCAGCGCGTCGAGCGCGTGGCGGTAGACGACCTCGTCGGGCTTGCCGGCGCCGAACTCGCCCTCGATCACGATCACCTCGAAGTACTTCGCCAGCGCGTGCCGCGCGATCTTGTCGCGCTGCTGCTCCGCGTCGCCGTTGGTGACCAGGCCGAGCTGCACGCCGCGCGCTCGCCACGCGTCGAGGCACGCGAGCGCTTCGGGGAAGAGCCGCATCCGCTCGCGCCGGCGACGCGCGAAGTCCGTCGCGATCGCGGACGCGAGCCGCGGATCCGGCTGTCCGAGCGTCTCGAGCGCGTGGATGACGATCTTGGTCCACGCCCCAAGCATGTTCACGCGCTCGCGCCGGTGACGCGCCGGATCGTCCCAGAACCACCGGCGACTGTCGACGATCGCGCGCGCCAGCGCGTCGGCGGCCGGCGTCCCCGAAGCGCAGCCCGCCTCGCACGCCGACGCCCAGCAGTGGTCGACGCCGCCGGAGTAATCGAGCAGCGTGTCGTCCAGATCGAGCAGCAGTGACGTCACGTGATCGATTGTCTCACGCGCGAGGGTCGCCGCCTGCCTTGCTGAGCGCCGGATCGAAGAGCGTGTAGGGGTTCACGTTCGCGAGCGCGGCGCTGATGGACTCCGCGACACCGGGATGGCGCGCGCGAAGCGTCGTGAGGAAGCCGCGGATCTCGCGACGCACGCTTTCCTTCTCTCCGCACACGCAGCCCACGGTGTCGAACCCGACCGCGCCCGCGTACGCGGTGGTCAGCTCCTCGGTCACGAACGCGAGCGGACGGATCAGGCGCAGCCCGCCCTTGCGCGAGCGCGCGACCGGCGGCAGCGACGCGATGCGCCCGTTGAAGAGGATGTTGCGGAGCAGCGACTCCGCGCAGTCGTCGGCGGTGTGACCGAGCGCCAGCACCGTGCATCCGAGCTCGCCCGCGATCGTGTAGAGCGCGCGGCGACGGTGACGGCTGCAGACGTCGCAGCCATGGACGACTCCGCCGGCGACGAGACGAAGGGTCGCCGGCTCGTCGCGCACTTCCCACGGCACCCCGAGTGCCGCGATCTGCGGCGCGAGACCGCGGATCGGCGCCTTGAACTTCCCCTGCTCCACGGTGACCGCGACGATCTCGTACGGGAACGGTGCGCGCGCTCGATGCGCGACGAGCGCCCCGAGCAGACAGAGGCTGTCCTTCCCGCCGGAGACGCCGACGGCGACGCGATCGCCGGGCCTCAGCATCGAGAAACGGCCCATCGCGCGGCCGACGAGATCCAGCACCGTGCGCGGGAGATCCGCGGGCGAATTCGTGGGGGGCTTGGGGGGTGCGCCTCGCACGCCCCCAATTCCATTGTTGCGCATGCGCCATACTGTACGCGATGCCCGAGCTTCCGGACGTCACCGCCTACCTCGTCGCGCTGGAGCCCCGCATCGTCGGGCAGCCGCTGACCGGCATTCGCATCGCGAGCCCGTTCCTGCTGCGCTCGGTCGATCCGCCGCCGCGCGAAGTCATCGGGAAGACCGTCGTCGGCCTCCGCCGCATCGGCAAACGGATCGTGTTTCACCTGGGGAGCGGGCGTGGCGAAGCCCGGGAGCCCGCGACTTCAATCGACCAGATCTTCGTCATCATTCATTTGATGATCGCCGGACGCCTGCACTGGAAGGACGCGCCCGCCGCGCGAATCCCCGGCGGCAAGCGCGGCCTCGCGGCCTTCGACTTCCCGGCGGGCACGCTGCTCTTCACCGAGGAAGGCACGAAGAAGCGCGCCGCCCTCCACCTCGCGCGTGGCGAAGGCGCGCTGGTGGAGCACGACGCCGGCGGGATCGAGCCGCTCGACGCCGACGTCGGCGCCTTCCGCGAAGCGCTGACGCGCGAGAGCCACACCGTGAAGCGCGCGCTCACCGACCCGCGCTTCTTCAGCGGTATCGGCAACGCGTACTCGGACGAGATCCTCCATCGCGCGCGGCTGTCGCCGGTCAAGCTCACACGCCAGCTCGGCGACGAGGAGATCGCGCGGCTCCACGCGGCGACACAGGCGACCCTGCGCGACTGGATCGAGCGCCTGAGCGCGGAGGCACGCCGCGCGTTTCCGGAGAAGGTCACCGCGTTCCGCCCGGAGATGGCGGTGCACGGCCGCTACGGTCAGCCGTGTCCGGACTGCGGCGCTCCGGTGCAGCGCATCGTCCACGCGGACAACGAGACCAACTACTGCGCGCGCTGCCAGACTGGCGGCCGTCTCCTCGCCGACCGCGCGCTTTCGCGTCTGCTCCACCAGGACTGGCCGAAGTCCCTCGACGAGCTCGAGGCCCTGACCAGACGCTGAGGTAAAATCGAAGACCTCATGCACGGACTCCTCGCGTACGGCGTCTACGTCCCGCACTACCGTCTCGATCGCGCCGTCATCGGCCAGGCGCTCGGCGTCTCCGCGGGCAAGGGCACGCGCGCGGTCGCGTCGTACGACGAGGACAGCACGTCGATGGGCGTCGAAGCCGCGCGTGCCGCCTTGCGGATCGCGCAGGGTGTCACACCGGCTGCCGTGTACTTCGCGACGGCCGATCCGGGCTACCTCGACAAGACCAACGCGACCGCGATCCACGCGGCGCTCGGGCTGCCGTCGAGCGCGGCGGCGTACGACATGATCGGCTCCGTGCGCTCGGGCGCGGGCGCGCTGCGCGCCGCCCTCGACGCGCGGCATCCTACACTCGCCGTCGTCGCCGACATCCGCACGGGGCTCCCGGCGGGAGGCGACGAGCGCGAAGGCGGCGACGCCGCGGCCGCGTTCCTCTGCGGCGACGACGTCGCGGGCACCGTCATCGCCGAGCCGATCGCGCTCGCGTCGGCGTCCGCCGAGTTCCTCGATCGCTGGCGCGTGCCCGGGGAGAGCGCGTCGCGCCAGTGGGAGGAGCGCTTCGGCGAGCACGTCTATCTCCCGCTCGCGAAGGCGGCCGTCGACGAGGCGCTGAAGCAGGCCGGCGTCGGCGCCGCGGCGCTTCACCACGTGATCGTCGCGGGGCCGCACGGCCGCGCCACGAAAGGCGCCGCGCGCGCGATCGGTGCCCGGCCGGAGGCCCTCGCGGACGATCTCACCGGCATCATCGGCAACACGGGCACCGCGCACGCGGGGCTGCTACTCGCCGACGCGCTCGATCGCGCCGGCGCGGATCAGCTCATCGCGGTCGTGTCGCTCGCCGACGGCGCCGACGTCACGATCTGGCGCACGACGGACGCGCTGACTTCGCGGCGGCCGGCTCTCAGCGTGGCGAAGCGCGTCGCCGGCGGCGCGCCGGTCAGCTACGCGGCGTTCCTCACCTGGCGCGGGCAGATCACGCGGGAGCCGCCCCGCCGGCCCGATCCCGAGCCGCCGGCCGCGCCGCCGTCGTTCCGCGGCGAGGACTGGAAGTTCGGCTTCACGGGCAGCCGCTGCCAGGCGTGCGGCACACGCCACGTGCCGCCGCAACGCGTGTGCGTGAAATGCCAGGCCGTGGACCGCATGACGGCCGAGCGGCTGTCCGACGTGCCCGCGACGATCGCGACGTTCACGATCGACCGGCTGGCATATTCGCTGTCCCCTCCGGTCGTCGCCGCGGTCATCGACTTCGAGGGCGGCGGCCGGTTCCAGTGCGAGATGACCGACGTCGACCCGAAGGCCGTGAAGATCGGCGACCGGGTCGAGATGACGTTCCGCAAGCTCTTCACCGCCAACGGCGTTCACAACTACTTCTGGAAGGCGCGACCAGCCGAGCGGGCGGGCGCTTGAGCGCCCGGGGCCCGCGAGTCCAAAGGAGCTAATCATGGCGAGCAACGGCATTCGGGACCGCGTGGCGATCGTGGGGATGGGCTGCACGCCGTTCGGCGAGCGGTGGGACAAGAGCGTCGGCGACCTGCTCGTCGACGCCGCGACGGAAGCGGCGCAGTCCGCGCACATCGACATCAAGGACATCGACGCCTACTGGTTCGGCACGCTCTTTTCCGGCAACAGCGGGCTCACGCTCTCGCGGCCGCTGAAGATCGACTACAAGCCGGTCAGCCGGCTCGAGAACTTCTGCGCCACCGGCTCGGAGGCGTTCCGCAACGCGTGCTACGCGGTCGCGTCGGGCGCCTACGACATCGCGATGGCGATCGGCGGCGAGAAGCTGAAGGACTCCGGCTACTCCGGCCTTCCCGGCTCGCGCACCAACGACGACGGCACGCGCGCGCCGCTCACCGCGCCCGCGATGTTCAGCCTGCTCGCTCCCGCGTACGCCAAGAAGTACGGGGTCAGCGACGAGCAGCTGAAGGAAGTCATGACGCGCATCGCGTGGAAGAACCACAAGAACGGTGCCCTGAACCCGCGCGCGCAGTTCCGCAAGGAAGTGCCGAAGGACACGATCGCGTGCTCGCCGCTCGTCGCCGGGCCGCTCGGCATCTTCGACTGCTCCGGCGTGTCGGACGGCTCCGCCGCCGCGATCATCGTCCGCGCCGAGGACGCGCCGCGCTACACCGACAAGCCGATCTACGTGAAGGCGCTCAGCTTCGTCGCCGGTCCCGCCGCCGGGCCGATCGATCCCGACTACGACTACACGCAGTTCAACGAGGTCATCGCCTCCGCCGCCGACGCGTACGCGCAGGCGGGCGTCAAGGATCCGCGGCAGGAGCTGGCGATGGCGGAAGTGCACGACTGCTTCACGCCGACCGAGCTCGTGCTGATGGAAGACCTCGGCTTCGCGGCGCGCGGTACCGCGTGGAAGGAGGTCCTCGCCGGCACGTTCGACCTCGACGGCGAGCTCGCCGTGAATCCGGACGGCGGCCTGAAGTCCTTCGGCCATCCGATCGGCGCGTCCGGCCTGCGCATGCTGTTCGAGGCCTGGCTGCAGCTCCGCGGCGAAGCGGGCAAGCGGCAGATCGCGAGCGTCGCGCGCGGCCGCAAGCTCGCGCTCACGCACAACCTCGGCGGCGCGCCCGGCGAGTGCGTGTCGTTCGTCGGCATCGTCGGCTCGGAGAAGAGCGCGTGAGCGCACGCATCGGCGACGCCATCGAGATCAGCGTAGTGGTGCGCGACCTCGAAGCCGCCGTGAAGCGCTACGGCGAGCTGTTCGGGCTCACCGTGCACACGCGCGGCGAGTCGAAGGAGTTCGGGTTCAAGAACGCGATCCTGCCGCTCGGCAAGGGCCACATCGAGCTCATGGAGCCGACCGATCCGAACAAGGCGGTCGGCAAGTTCCTCGCGAAGCGCGGCGAGGGCGTCTACCTGATCGGCTTCGACACCGACGACGTCGCCGGGAGCGTGAAGCATCTCAAGGAGAAGGGCGCGCGCGTCGACGACCGGCGCCCGGACATCGCGTGGGTGCACCCCAGCGAAACGCCGGGCCTCTTCGTCGAGCTGCGCAAGCCCGAGAAGTACCACTAGCGACGCAAGGAAGGACAGGTCATGGCGCGCATTCGGCGCATCGTCCATCCCACCGACTTCTCGTCCGCGTCGGGGCCCGCGTTCAGGAAGGCTCTCGAGCTCGCGAAGGACAACAACGCCGCGCTCCCGATCGTCCACGTCTTGCCCGCGCTGCCGATCATGGGCGACGCGTACATCGCGTCGACCGCCTACGACGAGATGCTGCGCGCGCAGCGCGCGCAGGCCGAGAAGTCGATGCAGCGCCTCCTGCAGCGGGCGCGGGCCGCCGGCGTGCGCGCGACGGGGACGGTGCTCGACAGCGGCGCGATCGCGGACCAGGTCGTGCGATTCGCGAAGCGCGCGCGAGCGGACGTCATCGTCATGGGCACGCACGGTCACGGGATCCTCGCGCGCGCGCTCCTGGGCAGCGTCGCCGAGCGCGTCATCAGCAAGGCGTCGATCCCGGTGATGACGATCAAGGGGAAGTAAGCCCCGGGGGGTGCGTCTCGCACCCCCCGATGCGGTCAATCCACCCTGAAGATCAGGTCGGGCGTCAGGCTCGCGATGCTGGTGCGGCCGCAGAGCCCCATCGACGTCTCGACCTCGTG
>Ga0233425_10004790_pt1 | contig 22203 bp, 24 predicted proteins | sample Watercolumn_Towu_2_FD_181712 | JGI IMG/M metagenome (GOLD analysis project Ga0233425, IMG submission 181712) | Freshwater microbial communities from Lake Towuti, South Sulawesi, Indonesia - Watercolumn_Towuti2014_140_MG | ecosystem: Environmental > Aquatic > Freshwater > Lake | place...
ATACCGGCATTGTTGATGAGGATGTCCACCCGGCCGAAGGCCTCGATGGCTTTCTGGACAATGGCCTGTCCCCCATCGGAAGTGGAAACGGAGTCGTAACTGGCCACGGCCTCACCGCCCAGGGCTTTGATCTCTTCGACCACCTGATCAGCGGCCCGGGTCGAGCCGGAGCCGGCACCGTCCCGGGACCCGCCCAGATCGTTGACCACTACTTTGGCGCCCCGCTTGGCCAGTTCCAGGGCATAGACCCGTCCCAGGCCGGCTCCGGCCCCGGTGACGATGGCCACCCGATCATCAAAGCGGAATTGCTCCTTGGGTGCTTCCCCGTATTCAAAGACCCCATTTTCAATGACCACTTCTCCGGTGGAGGCATTAACCACCCTCCAGAGGGCCCGGCCCTCGTCCTCTTTCCAAATCTGGGTCTTTAAAGAAATCCCCGGATACAGTGGGCTGCGGAAGCGGCAAGCCATGCGTCTCACCTTTTCCGGCCGGCCGGGGACCAGTTGTCCGATGAGGGCCCGGCAGGCATAGCCGTGGGTACAAAGGCCATGCATGATCGGTTTTTCAAACCCGGCCATCTTGGCAAACTCTGTATCCACATGGAGGGCGAAAATATCTCCGGAGAGGCGGTAGATCAGCGGCTGGTCTTCCGAAGGGGTGGAGGGGACCTCAAAATCCGGAGACCGCTCCGGAAAGAGGAAATCCTTTTTAGGGGCTTCTGCTCCGCCGAATCCACCGTCCAGGCGGGCAAAGACCGTCACAAGGCTGGTGAACAGTTTTTGCCCATTGGAGTGATAGGTGTCCAACTCGGCTACAATAAGAGCCCCTTTCCCTTTCCCCTTGTCATAATAGTGGGTGATGGCTCCCTCGGTGGTCAAGGTGCCTTCCGTGGGTATGGGGTTGTAAAAAATAAGTTCCTGCTCTCCATGAAGAATGCCGGCCAAATTGACGTTGCTTTCTTCAGCCAGGGGAGCCATAAAATCATAAAGGGTGACGATACCGAAACTGGGCAAAACCTTCAGGTCTTTTTCATAACAGTATTCCAGTTCGGTAAACCCAGCCCCAACTCCCAGGGCATAGAGAACCGTATCCTTCCAGGTGTAGGCCTTTTTAAAGGGTCCTATTTTTTTGCCGACAGCATCCAGATTAAGGGCCATGATCATTCCCTCCCGTTTTTTTCTATATCATCGTATCTGGAACTTCGTAATTCGCAACCCTTTGAGGTGTTTTAGCGATGTACAAGGTACCATAGACGATATACAGGTTTTTCATGTTTTGTGACACAACCCGAAAGGTCAATTTAAAATACTATTACTCCTTTTTATGTTGAAGCCATTTTAGGGGTCCCGGTGAAAGCTGGAATGAGAATCACTTTTAAGGTTTCTTTGGTTAAGGCGACGTATTCCTCCCGCTCAATTCTAAACATGGGTCGAAAAAAATTTTCCCCTGAAACAAAGTTGTGGATGGCATTCATAATAGCCAGGACCTGCATTTTAATAGGCATGGGGACATTCTTTTTGTCCTGGCAAAGACCCATGGAACGAGCAATATCGGATATAAACTCGGGAACTTTAAAGTCATGACTGATTTCCCGACGGGTTTTGCCGAAATAACGAAAGAGGACCAGGTTGGAGATTTCCGGATGCAAAAAGAGATGCTCGGTCATCAGATCGATAGAAATATCTAGTCGTTTATCCAGGGGAAGTCCATGAATAACCTTTTCCACTTCGGCCAACTTTTGGCGAAGGTCCTCATTGATATCCAGAATGACGGCTTCATAAAGATCCCCCTTCTCTCCCCAGTGATAATACAAAGTGGAAATATCAATCCCCACCTTTCGGGCGATCATGCGTGTCGTGGTGCCGTGAAACCCGTATTCCCCGAAGACCTTCCGGGCTACCTGCAAGATTTTAGCTTTCATCGATTCAGGGTCTTTACGGGCTTTTTCCAGAGGAGTGGGCATAGAAGCGGTCTCCAGTCAATGTTTCCATCAAATGATGGACATCTTTCTTTCTTAATGATAATCCTCAAAAAAGTCAAGAAAAATATTCCTGAAAAACCCCCTTGGTCAGTGGGCAGTCGGTGCTCATCCATTTGGATAGAGTCTTCACAGCGAACCGGTGCAGAGACCTTAAATCCGAACCCCGGGAGGTGATTTTCTTTCAAATGAATCCCTGGTTTTCTCTAAAAGGGACGGAATATATTGATCATTTTTTCTCCCCGGCTTCTTTTTTTTATTTTTTTTCCATACATTTAAACTTGGTATTGATTTGGCATAAAAAATTGAGAAAAGAAGGTAGAATCAGATCAGGAGGCCGGTCTTATGAAGACAATCACTTCTCCCGGTCTAGGGGATACGGCCATAAAAATCCCGAGACCATGTTTGCCTCGTCCCTTTGGTAAAAAAGGGATGAATACTCCGGGTTTTTCTTTGTTGGAACTCATCTTTGCCCTGGGCATCCTGAGCTTGGGCTTCCTGTTTCTCTCCGGTCTGTCGGTTACAACCATGAAGACTAATAAAAACAGCCAAAACAGGACGGCCGCCCTACAACTGGCTCAGGAGAAAATCGAATCCCTGAAGACCCTGTCTTTTTTTGAATTGCGCGGAGGAGTTGAATCCGGTTTACTCATCGGAACCCTGGGAACCCCTTTCCAACGGGAGACGATCGTTCAAAGAGGAAGTCGGCTCAACCTAGCGGATGTGACCGTCCGGGTTTCGTGGTCCGGTTCAGCGAAACCGGAGGTTTTGCATTTCACGGAACTTTTTACTCGGATTGCCGGGTGATAGAAAAGCAATTGACTCATGCTGGAAGATCATAGAGAATAAACCCTAACTTTGCATAAAAAGCATGGCCTCAAAGAAGGTTGTCCAATAAATACGCAGGTCATACTGATCTTCCGGCGTTTTTCAGGAACCCACTAAAAGTGAAATCCTGAAACCAATAAAAGTGGCCGTGTTTTTTACCCTTCGGGAAAGTCGTATGATGCCGCATCTCCTTTGTTGGCAGGGGTTCGCAGTACCTGAGTACAGCTTCACCCTTGCCGCCGCGGATCTGCCGCATCCTCAACTTTTGTAATATTAGGGTAAACAACCATTTTGATGAGACCGGAAGTCTCCCGTGATTTTAGCGGGGCCCTTCGGTTTATGAGTTTAAGACGATGGTCGAAAAGAGAGAGCACCCCAAGGCCAAACCGACTACCAAACCATCCCCCAAAAAGGCCGGGACAAAGTCGACCCGAGCCACTTCGAAAGAAATCGGGGCCGAATATCGGCAGGCGATTCAAAAATGGCATCGTTCCGAAGAGTTGTTAAGGGCTTCGGAACGAAAATACCGTTCCCTGGTCGAAAGTATCCCGGACATCATCTTCGCCCTTAATCTGCATGGGTCTTTTACCTATGTGGGGCCTCGTTGGAAAAAAATCCTGGGACATGATGAGGGGGAGGTTTTAGGAAAATATTTTATTGATTTTGCCCCGGTCGAAGATCATCGCCACTTAATTGATGTCTTCCGGGAAGTTAGAAACGAGAATAAAAGCCAGGAAAATGTTCGCTGGCATTATTTTAGAAAAGACGGACAGTTACGGTTTTTCTCCGGGAGCACTGCCCCACTCCTGGATGAATCGGGAAAACTTATTGGGACTATGGGAATTGCCCGGGACATCACCGAAAATAAAAAATTGGAAGAGCAAGTTCTCCAAGCCCAGAAAATGGAGTCTATCGGCAATCTGGCCGGAGGAATTGCCCATGACTTTAATAATCTTCTGGGGGGCATTCTCGGTTATGCCTCTTTTATCCAGAAGAAAATGTCCCTCCAGGACCCTTTGTACCATTCAGTAAACCGTATTCAACGTTCGGCCCAACAGGCCGCTGAATTAACCAAACAACTTCTAGGATTTGCCCGTCGGGGGAAGTATGAGGTTAAACCGATCAATTGCAACGCCCTTATTCAGGATTTGGTCCATTTACTGGGACGGACTATCGACAAACGGATCTCCATATTGTTGGATTTGGACCCTCACTTGAACCTTGTAGAAGGCGATGAAACCCAACTGCAACAGTCCCTGATGAATATCTGCCTCAATGCCCGAGATGCCATGCCCGCCGGGGGCACCTTACGTATTGTTTCCTCCAACCAATTCTTATCCCAGAATACTCTTTTAAGTCAGCGGGGATTGAAGAAAGGGGCATATGTCATGATTGCCCTGACGGATAACGGTAGCGGGATGACCCCGGAGATCCAATCCCAGATCTTCGAACCTTTTTTTACGACCAAAGAACTGGGGAAAGGAACCGGTTTAGGATTATCCATGGTTTATGGCATCATTCAAAACCACGGCGGATATATCGATTTAAAAAGTGAGTTGGACCGAGGGACTACTTTCACTTTGTTTTTGCCGGCTATTCAGGAAATAAAGTCAGAAGAGATCCCCCCCATGACTTTGAAGAACAAACCTTCCCGGGGCCATGAAACGGTTTTAATTGTTGATGATCAGGATATTATTCGCCAGTTAGGGGCCGACATTCTTCGAGATGAGGGGTATAAGGTCTTGGTTGCGGCTACGGGAGAAGAGGCCATTAAAATGTGTCAGGGTCAAAAGAAGGGTAAAGATATTGCTCTGGTCATTTTGGATGTGGTCCTGCCCGGTTTGGGTGGGAAAGAAACATTTTTAAGGTTGAAAGAGAGCAATCCTCAAATTAAGGTGTTATTATCTTCAGGATATAGTATAGAAGGAGAGGTAGGAGAGATTTTAAAGGAAGGGGCGGGGGCATTTGTCCAAAAACCTTATAAAGACGAGGAGTTGATTAGAAAAGTTCGTGAACTACTTGATTCATCGGGACAGGCAATGGAGATAACCTCATAATCGAATCTATAAACATGATGGAAATGGAAGGAATAGGAATAAACAATGAAATTAAGTAAGAAACTCCTCTCTATGCTGGTGGGAGGGTGTATTTTGGTCATGCTGACCGGTGGGGCAGAGAGTTATCCGGAAAGAGTGTACCAAGATCGACAAATGAAAGAATTCAGTTTAAGGGATCTATCTTCAAAAAAGGTAAATCTCTCTGATTTCAAAGGAAGGGTGGTCTTAATCAATTTTTTTGCCACCTGGTGTCCCCCCTGTCGAATAGAGATCCCCGATTTAGTGGGTATCTACAACCAAAACAAAAAAAAGGGTCTGGTGATCCTGGGGGTGTCTTTGGATATGGAAAAAGCGCCTTTTGTTTTGAAAGGATTTGTCAGAGAAATGAAGATCCCCTATCCGATCCTAATCGGTACGCAGGAAGTAGCGGAGAGATATGAGATTTCCGGAATACCGACTACCGTGGTCATCAATAAGGAAGGAAAAATCCATAAACGATTTGATGGATTTGTTCCTGCGGAGCATTTAGAGAATGCCTTAAAGGGGCTGCTTTAAACAGATCGTTGGTTCGTATATCGTATATCGAAAAAAGAAAATGCATATCGGGGCTAAGTATGAAGTACGAAATACGAGGTACGAATCTATTTCAGATATCTGCGGACTTGGTCTTTGATCGTAAACGGATCGGCTATCCCAAACCACCAGAGATCCGGTTGAGCCGGATTATTGGATTGAAATTGTAAATGACCTATCCCGATAAGGCGATGGACAATCCCCCGACGGATCTCCAGCCCGGAAATTTCTTCTAAAGGGAGCATTTTTTTAGTCATTCGGCTGAAAAAACCTGTTTCCCGAATAGCCCCCTCTTTAGTAATACGGTAAAAAGTGGTTTTCCGGCGAAAGATAACAAACAAAATGAGCAAAATAGAAAGGACCAATCCGGAGGTTTGATCCAGCCCGGCTTGGGGATTGAGGCTGGGACCGAATCCGAAAATGAGGATAGCCACATAAAAAACAAAATAACTTCTCCAGGCCGGTTGAAGGGTAAAAAGGACTTCCTCTCTGGGGGGTATTGAGGTTTCCATTATTGGGTCTCCATTGAGTATCTCGCTCAATTCCTGATCTAGTTTGCATCCGAAAAGGCCGCTTCCGGATGCAAACTAGTTACTTTTTTTTATTAAAAAATAGACCGTTCCCGGGTGTCGGAGATGGCCGGCAACCAACTCGGCCTCGGTCCCCTTGCCTAAAAAAAGGTCCATCCGGGAATATCCCTTAATGGCTCCTCCGCTGTCCTGAATACAGACCCAGCGTTCTAAGGGACGCAAGGATTGGATTTTCCCTATATTGTTGATATAGGGCTGGGTTCCTTTGACCCAGGCCAACCCCCCTGGGGGGAAGATTTTTAAGTCCATGGCTACTGATCGGCCGGGGGTTAGAGGACGCCCCAGGCTGCCATAAGGCCCCCCGACAACTTCCTTGAAAAAAATATAGCTGGGGTTCAGGTTCATTAGGGTTTGCTGCTCTTGAGGGTGTTCCCGGAGATAGGTGTAAATCGTTTGTAAGGAGATATCCTCCGGTTGGAAGAGTCCTTTTCGAACCAGTTCCCTGCCCAAGGGGAAATAGGGATGTCCGTTAGCTCCATGGTATCCTATTTTGATCACTTTCCCATCGTCCAGGACGACTTCTCCTGAACCCTGGATGTGCAGAAAAAAAAGTTTCAGGTGATCCTCGACCCAGACCAGTTCAAGATTTTTCCCGGCTAAACGGCCTTCTTGATCAATCTCTTGACGGGTGAAATAGGGGATAACCTGGTTCCCCCTGATACGTCCAACCCATTTCTGACCCGGTATTTTTGAGGAAAAGATTCCGGTGTTAATATAGAGAAGATCCCCTGGCAATCGGTAAACCGGGTATTGAAAACGAGGGGAGGGAATTCGGCTCCCTTTTAAAACGGGCTCATAATAACCGGTCATCAGGAAGGGAAGAGTTTGATAGTTTTGGACAACTCGATAGAGATCAAATTGTCTTTTAAGTTGAATTTCTCTGGACATCCTGTCCGGTTCCTCTTCCAAAATTTTCAAGAAAAGGGTAAGACCGGCGATCTGGTCTTCGGTGGAGACCATCCGGTTTCCGAGGAAAAAAGATTGTTCCGAGGGACGCTTCTTTAAATAGGCCAGGTTTTGAGCAATGGCCGCCTTTAAATCCTTATACTCCAAATCATCGTCCAAGGCAGGCCACTCGTCCCTGGGAACAAGCTGAATCCCGGCCGTCTCTTTATCCAAAGGAGGCCTGGGAATCACCTCATCGGAAGGAGGCCTGGGAATCACTGCTGCACAAGAAGATAGAAAAAAGAGCAGCGAGATTAAGCCAAGTTTAAAGAAGATCTTCATGTCTATGTACTAAGATCGAGATCGGAGTAGCTCGTCTATCCCGTTCTATTTTTATCTTTACGGATTTCTCCGGGCATGGAACTTGGATCTTTCTATATCACAGGAATGCCTTGGAAACAAGATGCCGGATTGCCCGGAAGTCTGGACCTGGACTGAAGCCCTATTTCGGCGGAGACGGAATGGGCTTGCAATTTTTTTTCATTTTGCTAATATTTTTTCCATGATAAACGATTTTTGGAGAAAGGGATATTCCTTAGGCCTAGTCGTCCTTCTGTTCGGCTTATTTCTGGGCAGCCCAAGTCCGGTCTGGAGCAAGCAGGCCCAAATCAGCGATATCATTGTTACCAATAATCAAGAAGCCCTTTTGGTTTATTTCTTTACCAAAGGCTGCTTCACCGCTGAGATGAATAAGGCCATTCAGAACGGGATTCCGACTACTTTTACCTTCCTGATAGAATTATATAAACCCCGTTCTCTCTGGCCGAATAAACAGCTGGCTTCCCTGAAGGTCAATCATACGATCAAATACGATTCCCTCCGGCAGGAATATTCCATTATCTTAAGTGAACGGGGCAATCAGACGTTTATTCTGAAAGAATTTAGTAAGGCCCAGGAAATGATGGCGGATGTCAGCAACTTACAGCTTATTCCGCTTCAGTCCCTAGAAAAAAACACCCAATATCAATTACGGATTAAGGCCGAGTTGAACAAGGTCCGGCTCCCTTTATACCTGCATTACCTTTTATTTTTTGTTTCCTTATGGGATTTTGAGACGGATTGGTATGTTGTTGATTTCATCTATTAACTAACCGTTGTCCTTCCTGGAATCCATGACCCCCCTTCTATCTGAAGAACAAAAAGAAAAGCAACGAAAAAAAAGAGAGCGTCTGATCATTGTCATAACCATTCTGGTCGTCTTGGTGATGACCGTCTGGGAAACGCAGATACTCCGACCCGATTTCCCTTTTTCAACTTCTCAGAGGGTCGTGCTCTTTGCTTTGATTAATATCAATATCATTTTACTACTTCTGTTGATTTTCCTGGTCATTAGAAATCTCCTTAAACTGGTCACGGAAAGAAGACGCCAGATACTGGGATCAAAAATCCGCACCCGCTTGGTGATGGGTTTTATCACCTTGTCCCTGATCCCGACACTTTTATTATTCTTCATTGCCTATGAATTTATGGCCATAGGTATGGACTATTGGTTCAATATTCCCATCGAAAAATCCTTGCAGGATTCCCTGGATGTGGGCCGGGCGTATTATCAGGCCTCCCAGCAAGGTACGCGCATATACGCCCAGCAGATCAGCCTGGATTTGACCCAGACCGGCTCTTTACAAAAAAATGATCAGGAGGAAATCCGAAAGATATTTCAGGCCAAGCAAAAGGAATATAAGCTGGCTTGGATTGGTCTTTTCTTGCCCAATCTGGAACAAAAGGTTCGCGTCGTCACCCCCGAAAAGTATTTCGACCATTTTAAAGATCCTCCTTTAAGTCTGATTCAGAAGAGTTTTCAAACCAAAGGGGTTTTTGAAATTCAATCAAGCCGGGAAGGCGATTTTTTTATTGCCGGGGTTCCGGTTTTAGATGGGTCTTCGGCCAGAAGGACCGTAGCTACTTTGGTCGTCGCCTCCTATTTCCCTCGTTCCCTGTTGAAGAAAATGGATAATATTTCTACCGGTTTGGAGGGATACCGGCAGATGCAGATGTTAAAAAACCCCATAAAGTTTATCTATTTAATCATTCTCTCCATTGTCTCTCTCTTAATTCTCTTTTCGGCTACCTGGTTTGGCTTATATCTGGCCAAAGGGATGACGGTTCCTATTCAAAAACTGGCTGAAGGGACTCTGCGAGTGGCTCAAGGGGATTATAATTTCTCGGTTGATCTCGAGGCGAAAGATGAATTGGGACTGTTGGTCACTTCTTTTAACAAGATGACCTCCGATTTAAGGAAGGGGAAGGAAGAAATTGAGCAGACCTATGAAAAACTATGGAAGAGCAACGAAGAACTTAATCAACGAAAACAATATATGGAAACGGTCCTGGCCAATATTGGGACCGGAGTCATTTCGATAGACGCCCAAGGAAGGCTGAGCACCATAAACCATTCCGCCCGGGAAATGCTTCAGATAAAGACCGATAAAGTTCTCGGACGACGATATCAGGATATCCTTCTGCCTGAACACATGGCCTTGCTGCAAGATCTGCTGGCCAATTTGGATCTGATCAAAATCGGAACCTTAGAGCGGACTATTCAGGTCCCTCTTCGGGAAAAGTCGTTGACCCTCCTCCTGAAGATTACCTTATTGCGTGATGAAACCAACCAAGAATTGGGGATGGTCTTAGTTTTTGATGATATGACTGAAATCGAGAAGATGCAAAAGGTTTCGGCTTGGAGAGAGGTGGCCCGGCGCCTGGCCCACGAAATCAAGAATCCCTTAACGCCCATCAAGTTATCGGCTCAACGCCTGCAAAAGAAATATTCCTATCTTATCCCCGAAGGGAAAGAAAAAGAAATTTTTGATGATTGTACCCAAACCATTATTAATCAGGTAGATGAGTTGATTGGTTTAGTGAATGAATTTTTTGCCTTTGCCCGTTTACCGGCAATAACCCCTTCCTTGAATGACCTGAATGCCTTGATTCAGGAAGTCTTGATTTTGTATCAGGAAAGTCATAAAAATATAGAGTTTGCTTTTCAGGCGGATCCCAAGATTCCAAAGTTCCTTTTAGATCCCGAACAGATCAAAAGGGTGATGATCAATTTGCTGGATAATGCCGTGGCGGCTATCCAAGGAACAGGCTCCATCCGCTTTCGGACCGACTATGATTCGATGCTGAAGATGGTTCGTATTCAGATTGCCGATACGGGGATGGGGATCTCGCCTAAGGACCGGGACCGTCTCTTTGAACCGTATTTTTCGACTAAAAAAGGCGGGACCGGATTGGGGCTGACTATCGTCAGTTCCATCATCTCCGATCATCGCGGCCATATTCGGGTTAAGAATAATGAACCCAAAGGAACGATTTTCACCATTGAACTGCCCTTGGAAGTCTAAAAAATAGGTTAAAGGTTCATGATTTAAGGTCCAAAACTCTTTATGAGAATATTTGAGGAATACGGTGAAACGGATTAGATTGGTCGTTAAGAATAATCCTTATGCCTGTCAGGAGGCGGGGAAGGTCAAGGCCTGGCTGGAAAAGGAAAGAGGTTTTTCGGTTTTTTGGGATGAAGGGGACGAATCTTCCTTAGACGGTTATCCCTCGTCTGAGCCTCTCGATCTGATCATTGTATTAGGGGGGGATGGAACGCTACTCAAGGCGGTTCGTCTTTACGGCGGCCAAGAAGCTCCCGTGTTGGGCGTGAATTTAGGTGGGCTAGGATTTTTAACTGAAATCGGTTTGGATGAATTCCGTCTCATTTTTGACCAGATTCTCCAGGGCAACTATCAAACGGAGACCCGTATGGTTTTGACGGCCCGGATTATTCGTCAAGGGGAAGACCAGCCCGGCGTCCCTTTTTTAAACGATATGGTCATCAATAAAGGGGCTTTGGCTAGAATTATTGATCTGGAAACCAGCATAGACGGCCTGTTTCTGACTTCCTACCGCGGGGACGGGCTGATCGTAGCCACCCCTACCGGTTCAACGGCCTATAATCTAGCCGCTGGCGGACCGATCCTCCACCCTACGTTAAAAACCGTTATTTTAACTCCTATCTGTCCCTTCACCCTGACCAATAGACCGCTTATTGTCCAGGATGATGCGGTCATTGAAATTGGTTTGGGATCGAAGGCCAAAGAGGTCTGGTTGACTTTCGATGGTCAGGTGGGATATCCTTTGGAAGGCGGCGATATCGTTCGGGTGCAGAAGGCGAAGAAGTCCATTCAGCTGATCAAGAACCCTTTTAAAAATTATTTTGAGATTCTTCGAACCAAATTGAAATGGGGATGAGAAGGAAAGGACAATAGCTATGTGGGCGCGATGGGGAATAATCTTATTGGTGATTAGCGCTTTCTTTTTAATGGGCATGGGAAAATTGGACCAGGCAGAGAAACCCGGAGAGATCCCTATGCCTGACAAAGAGGTTTCGGCCAGCATTATCGACAATGAGGGCCTGAGTTTAACCTTGAGCCAATTCAGCCTAAATGGCCAGGCTTTGTTGACCGGGAAAATGGGGGCCGGTCGGGTGACCTTGTCTTTGAACCAGGTCCGGGTTATCTCCTTATCCAATGGGTCGAAAGGGGTGGCGGCTAAAGTGGACCTTACCGATCAAAGCCAGTTGAATCTCATTCTGGATAAAGGGGTTCTGGTTTCCGGTAAAATCAAAGCCGGAACCTACCAAGTCTTTATAGATCAATTGAAAAAAATTGAGATCCTGAATGTTTCTGAAAGGAAAAAGTAAAGACCGTATATCGTAGATCAAATATCGTCCATCGTTAAGAACTGTAAAGCGTTAGGGATTTATGAGGGACGAAAGATAGGGGATGAATAACGATGGACGATGGACGAAAAAAGGCCTCTTCGGTTAAAACCGCAGTCGCCTTCTTCGAATGGGTCGCCTGAAACTCCGAACTAAAAATACTCCGGCCAGAAAACCTCCTACATGGGCGTACCAAGCCACTGAACCTCCTTCGTTTCCGGCATTTAATAGCTGGATCAAAAACCATAGACCAAGGATTAAGACGGCCGGTACCCTGATGACCTTAAAAAAGATAATAAAAATAAAGAGAGTCGAGACGTTGGCCCTGGGAAAAAGAATAAAGTAGGCCCCCAGGATACCGGCAATCGCCCCGCTGGCCCCGATCATCGGAATGGCTGAATGGACCTCTGAAAAGGTATGGATGAAGGCAGCAAAAAAGCCGGAAAGAAGATAAAAGAAGAGGAACCGGATATGGCCCAGGTTATCTTCAAGGCTATTGCCGAAAATCCAGAGATAGAGCATATTGCCGAGCAGATGGATTAGGCTTCCATGAAGAAACATAGCCGTAAAGATAGTCAGGACAGGCGGCAAGGTTTGAGGAATAAAATGGCCTTGAATGAAAAACGGATGGCTGAGTTTGTTCGGAATAGCCCCATACCGCAGGATGAAATTTTCTAAGCCTTCAGAGGGCAAAGATAGTTGATAAACGTAGACGACCAGATTAACGGCGATAAGACTGATGGTGATTAAAGGGATGGTTTGAGTAGGAATATCGTCCTTGAGAGGGATCATTGCCTGATCTTTTCATTATTTTATACCACTTGTATCTTTTCCTCAGCAGAAGTCAAGGAAATTTTTGTGCGTCCTTTCTTCCTTGAATTTTCAAAAGGATTTGATTAAGATACGGTTATGAAGCACGTTCACATTTCCACCTTTGGCTGTCAGATGAATGAAAACGATTCACGGACCATGGCCCGTCTCCTGGCCGCTTGCGATTACCAGGTGACCGAAGAATTAGAGAGGGCCGATTTGATACTGGTCAATACCTGCAGCATTCGACAAAAAGCCGAAGAAAAGACTTATAGCCTCCTAGGCCGACTCAAGGGATTAAAAAAAAGGAATCCCAACCTGGTAATCGGGGTCGGGGGTTGTGTCGCTCAACAGGAGGGAGATCGCTTGTTGGAGAGGGTCCCTCATCTGGATTTGGTCTTCGGCACCCGGATGATCGAGCAGCTTCCAAACCTGATCCGGGAGGTTGGACGGGGTAAACCACGTTTGACACGCATTGAGATGAATGGGGTGGAAAACGGCTTGGAAGCCTTGCCGATGGTAGATCATCACTCCCGGGAGTTGAAAGCCTCGGTGACCATCATGCGGGGATGCAATAATTATTGCGCCTATTGTGTGGTCCCCTTTGTTCGTGGTCCTGAAGAAAGCCGTTCCAGTCAGAAGATTCTTTTCGAAGCGGAAACCCTGGTTGCCCGGGGAGTCCAAGAGATTCTTCTTCTGGGACAGAATGTTAATTCCTATGGGCGGAATCGGGATGGGGAAATTTCCTTTGCTGCCTTAATACGGTGTCTGGAACCTATTTCCGGCCTAAAACGCATTCGTTTTACCACATCCCATCCCAAGGATCTTTCGCCGGAACTGATTGAATGCTTCGGGACCGTCTCCAATTTATGCGAGCATATTCATCTGCCTGTCCAGTGCGGCTCGAATCGGATTCTGGAGCGGATGAACAGGCGCTATACCCGCGAAGATTACCTGGAGAAGATAAAGCAGTTAAAAGCCCAATGTCCCGGCATAGCCATTAGCGGGGATTTTATCGTTGGTTTTCCCGGTGAGACAGAATCGGACTTTGACCAAACGATGGATCTGATCCGAACCGTCCAGTATGATGATGTATTTTCTTTTAAATATTCAGATCGCCCTTTAGCTCCATCTTGCCGTTTTCCTGGGAAGGTGGAGGAGCCGGAGAAGAGACGCCGGTTGAAGGAACTGCAAACCTTTCAAAAAAAAGTAACCCTTTCCCGCAATCAGGCCTTGGAAGGGACCGACCAAGAGGTCTTGGTGGAGGGGTTCAGTAAAAAATCTCCTCGAGAATGGATGGGGAGGACTCGAACGAATAAAATTGTCAATTTTGCCGGTCCTCCTGGTTTATTTGGTAAAATGATCCTGGTCCGGATAGAAAAGGCCTATATCAATTCTTTAAAAGGAAAGTTGCTCTAAAAAAGCTTCAGGATAATGGGTTGCTTATTGTGGAAAAGATGATATCACCGTCCTGGTATCCTGCCCTTTCTATTGTTTACTCTGCATCCTTTCAGAAGGAGGGATTATGTCCATTCGTATGAAAGTGTTCGGATTGACCATCGACCCGATGACTAACAGTCCGATCATGATCCTCAAAGATCTGGAGGGGGACAAAACCGTCCCGATCTGGATAGGCCTCTTAGAGGCCACGGCTATTGCCAGTGAACTGGAAAATATTAAATTTTCCCGGCCCATGACCCATGATTTATTGAAAAATCTGATGGATCAGATGGGGATGAAACTGGTCAAGGTGGAAATTTGCGATCTTCGTGATAATACCTTTTTCGCACTTTTGTATATGGTTTTCCAAGGAAAAGAATTTTCCGTCGATGCCCGCCCCAGTGATGCCATCGCTCTGGCCCTCCGGGCCGAGGCCCCTATTTACGTAGAAGAAGCGGTTATCCAAAAATCAAAGGAAGTCGACCTGGGAGCTAAGGAAGAAATACAAACCGAGGAAAGCAAAAAGTGGACGGAGATTCTGGAAGCCCTAAATCCGGAGGATTTTGGGAAGTATAAAATGTAAATAATAAAGAGGATTCGGGGAGCCAAGGATTCAAGGGTTCGAGCTTTTTAGGTTCTGCTTCTTCCTTGAATCCTTGAACCCTTGACCCTGGAATCCTGATGGATTGGTTATGATCGATCTTCATTCGCACTCTCTTTTTAGTGACGGGGTCCTCTTGCCTTCGGAGCTGGTTCGACGGGCTGAAGTTAGAGGTTATCGTTATTGGGCCATTACCGATCATGCCGATTATTCCAACATTGATTTTATTGTTCCCCGAATTGTGGCCGCCGCTCGGGAACTAAATAATTATAGACCCATAAAGGTCGTGCCTGGTATTGAATTAACCCATGTCCCCCCGGAGACCATAGACGGTTTGGTTAAAAGGGCTAAAGAGTTAGGCGCCCGTCTGATTGTCGTCCACGGGGAAACCATTTCCGAACCGGTTCCTCCCGGAACCAATCGGGCGGCTATTGAGGCCGGCGTGCATATCCTGGCTCATCCCGGATTGATTACTCCGGAGGAAGCCAACCTGGCGGCCCAAAAAGGGGTTCTCCTGGAGGTAACTTCACGCAAAGGGCACAGTCTAACTAACGGCCATGTTGTCCGTCTGGCTCAGGCCGCCGGTGCCGGATTGGTTTTAAACTCGGATACCCATAGCCCGGGAGATATTGTCGCCTTGGACCAGCGGTTTAGAATTGTCGAAGGGGCCGGGCTGGGGAAAGAGGCCCTAGCCGAGTTGGACCAAAGAGCCACCCACCTGGCCGAACAGTTATTGTCTGACCTATAATTTCCATTCCTCTATCGTTGATCGTATTTCATCGTTCGTATATCGTCTGTTGTATCTAGAATCCTTCAGAGGGTTTTTACGACATACGCCAGGCAATATACGAAATACGGTCTTTTTGTTTCGCAAGAAGCGATTTGACTTTTTCAGCCTCAATGGCTATGCTTCCTAGCTTAATGGGCCGGCAATCTTTTAAAATTGGAATCGTTTATGGAGGCATCAGCGAACAGAAAGCCGGCATGGACCATTTCCTTCATCAGATCCTTTTGGCGCTGAATGATATGGCTCCCGAGCATCGGTATGTTTTAATTGATCACCGACGTCGAAAAAGTCCCTTTCGAGATTGCTTTGAACAACTAATCCTTGATCTGCCCGGGGGCCCTTTGGCCTTAACCCGATGGAATCTTTTGACCGTCCCAAGGGTTCTCCCTCAATTCGACCTGGTTTTTTCTCCCGGTCTTTACGGCCCAGTCCGCATCCCCTCCGAAGTGTCTTCGGTGATGGTTGTTCCGGATTTAACCCGTTATCTGTTCCCTCATTTTTTTTCGTTTAATCCGGTCCAAAAATGGCTGGATCGGTTTGCCTATCCGGCCATGTTGAAACGATATGATCACCTGGTGACGATCTCTCATTCCACTCAAAAGGATTTAATGACTTTGTTTAAGATCCCGGAAGAAAAAACGTCAGTGGTTTATCCCTGGGCGGATAACCTGTTTCAGCCGGTGGGGGACCGGGAAACGCTTGGACCGTTTTTAAAGAAATACGGGTTGAAGAAACCTTTTATTTTATTTCTGAGCACCCTGGAGCCGAGAAAGAATCTAGGAACATTGCTCAAGGCTTTTGCCGGAATCAAAGAGCAGATTCCCCATGAGCTGGTCTTAGTCGGACAAAAAGGGTGGAAAATCGATCCTGTTTTTAAGGAGATGGAACGACCGGAGCTTAAAGGCCGGGTGCATTGGGTCGGTTATGTGCCGGATGCCGAACGAGTCTTCTTTTATAATGCCGCTGAGTTTTTAGTTTTTCCCAGTTGGTATGAGGGATTCGGTATGCCTTTGTTGGAGGCTATGCAATGCGGATGCCCGGTAATCACTTCCAAGACCAGTTCCATGCCCGAAGTGGTCGGAGAGGCCGCTCTACTGATTAATCCGGGAAGCACCGAAGAATGTCAACAGGCCATGCTTCGTTTGGTTTCCGAAAGAGAGACAGCCGAACACCTGAGACAGGCCGGGGGAGAACAGGCTGTGAACTTTTCAGGTCCTCTATCGGCCTCAAAGATCTTGGAGATTTTTGAGAAACTGATCGAGAATAAGAAAGCCGATTAACAGGATGCTGAAAAAGGTTCATCTACTGCGTTGCCCTCATTTCTCGTCATTGCGACGTACTTTACTGTACGCCTCATTCCTCGAAATTTCGGTCGCCTTGTATCTGAACCTTTTTGAGCATCCTGTAAAAACAGAGTGTTCCCGTAAGCTGTTAACTTTTGAAAGGCCTTGACCTAACGCTTTTCCCATGGATACCAAAACGCTTAAAATAGGGATTATTTATGGGGGAATTAGTGAGCAGAAAACCGGAATGGGGCACTATCTTCATCAGGTCCTAACGGCTATGCAAAGGGTATCCCCAAAGCATCACTATGTCCTGATTGATCATCGACGGCACCCCATTCCTTTTCGGGATCAGTTCGAAAAAGTAATCATCGATTTACCCCGCCATCCTTTAGGGATTAGCCGGTGGATCCTCTGGGAGGTCCCAAAGATTCTTCATCGGTTTGATCTGGTTTTTTCTCCCGGACTTTATGGGCCGGTCCGCATACCTGAAGGGGTGGCTTCGGTCATGGTTGTTCATGATTTGATCCGCTACCTTTTCCCTCACTTTTTTCCATTTAATCCGGGTCAAAAGGTCATGGATCGGTTGACATATCCGGCTATGATCGGCCGATATGATCAACTCCTGACCGTTTCCGAAGCCACCCGGAAAGACTTAATCTCTCTTTTTAAGGTTCCGACAGAGAAGATTACCGTGGCCTATCATGGGGCGGAAGAGGCCTTTCAGCCTCTTAGCCAGAAAGAATCTCTGGAAAAATTTCTTGAGACTCAAGGACTGAAAAAACCGTTTATCCTTTTTCTTGGGACGTTGGAGCCCCGGAAAAATATCCCCACCCTGTTGAAGGCCTTTGGGAATATTATGGATCAGATCCCCCATGACCTGGTATTAGTGGGACAGCGGGGCTGGAAATGGGAACCCATTTTTCAGGAGATGGAACATCCGAAGCTTAAAGAGCGGGTGCGCTGGATTGGTTACGTGCCGGATGAACAAAGGGTCTTTTTTTATAATGGGGCAGATTTTTTGGTTTATCCAAGCTGGTATGAAGGGTTCGGCATGCCCCTGCTGGAAGCGATGCAATGCAGCTGCCCGGTGATCACCTCTAAGGTAAGTGCCCTTCCGGAGGTTGTCGGTCAAGCCGGATTATTGGTGGATCCGGCTCAGACAGAAGATTTAACCAAGGCGATGCTCCGATTGCTGCATGAACCTGAAACGGTGGAAAAGATGAAGAAGGCCGGGCTGGACCAGGCCAAAAAATTTTCCTGGGAGAACTCCGCCCGAAAAACGCTGGAGGTTTTTGAAAAAACTTATCTGGCTCACAGTTCAAAGCTGAAAGCTCAATGGTAGAAGAATCCGAAAAAATGTCAAATGCCTTTATGCCAAATCAGGCTTTTCATCCAGTGGAATTTTATCTTTTCCCTTTAACTTTACGCCTTGAGCTTTGAGCTTGGTTATGAGATGAAAGTCGCCTTTCTCGGAGATCGTTTGGGCTTGGCCACTGGAGGGAATTGGTTTGTCGCCCGGGTGGCTGAGGAATGTGCTGCCTTGGGGGCGGATGTGTCTTTGATCACCCTGGTTCCTCCGCAGGATATTCCCTGGTCTCCCCAAGTCCGGGTGATTTCGGGGACGGCGGATTTTTCTTTCGGGCAAAGGCCTGATTGGAGCCGGTTTAAGTCATTTATCTATTCCCGATTGGCGGCTGTTTGGGAATTAAAAAAATTAATCCAAGAGCCGTATGACGTTCTTTATTCGGTTGGTGGCCCGTCCAACATCGTCAATTATCTTTGCCAAAAAGGCCCCTATAAACCCCGGGTTTCCGTAGCAGCTCTTTTTCACCTCTTTCGTCAGGTCCCCTATCATCAATTCCTGCTCAACCGGGAGACTTATCAAAAACCTTTTCAAACTCTTTATCATTCCTGGGGGGATCATCTGGCCAAACAATTTTTTATAGTGACCATTTCCGAATTCTGGCAGAAGAAGCTGGTGGCCAGGGGGTTCTCGACGGAAAAAATCAGGTTTATTCCGGTCGGGGCCGATTGGGAACATTGGCCAAGCGTTTCGACCGAAGAAGCCAAAAAAAAATTGGGCCTCTCCAACCGTTTTGTTATTTACACCAGTCCCTTGCGATTGAATAAAGGGATCTTAAATGTCCTGAAATCCGCTGCGGTTTTACGAAATCAATACCCGGATCTGCTCGTTTTGGCCACGGGAGTGACCGACCCCCAATCCCAGGCTCGGGTGCTGCAGTTCGTTCAGGAGCATCGACTAGAAAAAACCTTTCATTATGCCGGACTGGTCCCCAGGGAGGAACTTCCTTTTTACTACCTAGCCTCTGATGCGGTGGTCTTAGTCTCCCTGGAAGAAGAAGGGTGGGGGATAACTTTATTGGAAGGGATGATTTCCGGAAAACCAGTCATTGGAAGCCCCAAGGGATCACTGATTGAGTTGGTCGGAGATCGGGGAATCCTTCTGGAAAATAATACGGCGGAGGATTTGGTCTCGGCTCTAAATCGTCTGATTGAATCCCCGGAATTGCGAGTTCAGATGGGGCAAGCCGGACCCCCTTATGCCAGGCAATTTTCCTATCGCACAACCGCCCAGGCCCATTTAGAATGGTTTGAAGAACTGCTCTTGAGTACTTAAACAGTATATTTCTCCTGTTCCGTCAAGATGTTATTCAGCTTTTTGTCTAAGGACCAAATTCTGGAATGGGTCCGGCGGGCAGCGATGACTATGGCGCAATCAATTATCCCAACTCCTTTGGAGTGCATTCGCTGTTCTGAAAAGAAAATACCTGCTTCGATCCAGGCCCCCAATGAATCAAACCGGCGTATGTTTTCCCAATAAGAAAGGATAATTCCCTTTTCCCTTTTATCTGCCGCTCCCTGAAGAAGTTCCCCAAAAATCCACTCCACCCCCAGAACCTCTTGCTGTTCCAGAAGGGCTTTGACTTGAGGGGAAAAAAGGGGATTGTTTTTTAGAAATTCAATCCAAACGGAGGTGTCCAGAATAATCATCAGTTTCTATTGATTTTCCTGATCGTTTGGGCCGAAAAATCTTTGGAAAACCGCAAGGGGGTTCTTTTGATGGTTTTATTGAGAGCCTGGATTTTTTTCAGGGCAATCCATTCATTTAAGGCGATAATCAGGCTTTCGGTAAGATTCTTGCCTTGGGAAAGGGTTTTTACATTTTGGATAATTTCGTCGGAGATGATAGCGGTGACCTTCATATGATATATGATACGATAGTTTATCGTATCAGTCAAGGAAATAATTAACTTCCCATATATAATTGAATATCCATAAAGATAAGGTTATAATGCGCATCCTGGACGGAACGGATTATTTTCTGATTCGAATATTCAGAGGATTGGAACCAAAGGATGAGTGAGGAAACAGGAAGGGAAAACCCGAGCCGGACTAAAAACCGCCGGGTCCACATGGCCAATGAACGGACTTTTCTGGCCTGGATTCGGACCAGTATCGGGATCATGGCCTTCGGCTTTGTCGTTGAAAAGTTCGCCCTATTTGTCAAGCAGATGACCTGGTTTCTAATGCAAAACACTCCCGGCGAAGCCATTCCCCCGCACTTCCAGAGCGGTTCCGGTCTCTCTTCGGCTTTAGGGGTCCTTTTGATCGGACTGGGAGCTGTTATGGCTCTCCTGGCCTTTATCCGCTATAAAAAAGTGGAAAAGCAGATCGAGGAAGATACCTATCAACCCTCTTTTATACTGGATATTTTAATCGCTTTTTCAGTGGTTGCGATAGGCATTTTCATGATGATCTATCTGGTGCATACCTTTTAAAAAATAGGATTCAAGGCGTCCAGGGTTCGAGGATTCTAGACTTTTTCTACTTTAACACTTGAATCCTTGAATCCTCGACTCCTTGTACCCTTTTCTTGTCTTAGTGTGGTAAAGATATACGAAATACTATATACGATATACGGTTAAGATAAATTATGGTTCATCAAACAAAAGGCATACTGGCCGTCGCCGGAACTTCAGTGGCCATTTTCTGGTCCGGGGCCTTTATTTTCGGCTTTCCGGGGGTCATGAATCCGCTCTGGCAAAAGATGTTTCAGGTTGGCAAAGGGCCCATCGGTAATACCCTTTTCTTCCTCTTGGCCGCTGTCGGGCTCTTTATGTTTCTGGTCGGGCGTCTTCAGGAACGGTTCGGTACCCGCCGGATGATCTTCTTCGGCGTCATCCTCTGCGGCCTTAATCCATTATTCCTGACCCAGGTCTCTAACCTCTACCTGCTCTATTTATGGTCCTTTATCAATGGGCTGGCCTCTTGTTTTATCTATATCCCGTCTTTGACTGTCGTCCAGCGGTGGTTCCCGGAGAAAAGGGGGTTGGTCTCGGGAATCGTCAACTTGGCTTTCGGGTTTTCGGCGGCCCTTATGTCTCCCCTTTTCAATCTCCTTCTCGAATCCTTCGGTTATGTTTACATGAATGTGGTCTTGGCCTGTTGTGCCTTGATCATGGGACTGATTGCCGCCTCATTTACCGAACTGCCGAAAGGAACCGGAGAGTCTCCCAAAGGCGGACAGAACAGTGCGGCCAATCCCGTCTCGACTGAACAGGCGCTAACCGTAACTGAGAGTCTGCGGACGAGGGCCTTTTGGTTTCTCTGGTTGACCTGGGCCTTTCAGGGAGCCGCCGGTATTGCCATGGTGACCCTTTCGGTGAATTTCGGACTTTCCAAAGGTCTGGTCTTCACCCAGGCGATTTGGATCTTGATTGCCTTCAATATGACCAATGGCCTGAGTCGGTTGATTATGGGCTATCTTTCGGATAAGGTCGGCAGATCGGGGGCCATGAGTCTGACTTTCTTTGCTGCCGGCTGTGCCTATCTGTTATTGCCCTGGGTCAACAACCCCGGGTTTATTGTTCCCTTGGCCTTGATAATCGGGTATGCCTTCGGCACCCTCTTTGCCGTTTCAGCTCCCTTAGCCAGTGATTGTTTTGGTCTGAAACACTTTGGGGCCATCTTCGGTCTGGTCTTTACGGCCTATGGTTTTATTGCCGGAGTGCTCGGCCCTTCTTTAAGTGGATACATCCTGGATGTCTCCAAAGGGAATTATTTTATCGTCTTTACTTATCTGGGGATCTTTTGCCTCCTTTCCGGTTTTTTTATCCGTCAGGTCGTCCCTCCTTCCAGAGCCTGAACACTATCCATTTTTTGAAAAATTGGTTATAATAAAAACGAGTCATAGCAGTTGAAAGGAGTTTTTATGGAATCCAAAAAAAAGATGGCCCAAAGTTTTTCAGACTTAAAGGTGGCCCTGGAAAAAGGCAAGGGATCTCCGAAAGATTTTTTCCCCATATTTGAAAAGGGCTGCCGGGACTTTGCCCAGGAGACCAAGAAAGTGCCTCAGGAGAACTTGAAGCAATTTCTGGATCAGGTTGATGTATTGAAGAAAAAGATAGAGCAGGGGGAGAAATCGGCCATCTTTGAACAGATGGAGGTGATTAAGGGCCTGAAAAAGTCCTGTCATGATACATTTAAATAAAAAAGCTATTTCTGACGATATTGGTTATTGCCCACCAAGTCATTCCGGCGAAAGCCGGAATCCAGGATTAAAAAACCCCTGGATGCCG
>Ga0233425_10004791_pt1 | contig 22200 bp, 16 predicted proteins | sample Watercolumn_Towu_2_FD_181712 | JGI IMG/M metagenome (GOLD analysis project Ga0233425, IMG submission 181712) | Freshwater microbial communities from Lake Towuti, South Sulawesi, Indonesia - Watercolumn_Towuti2014_140_MG | ecosystem: Environmental > Aquatic > Freshwater > Lake | place...
CGTGGCCGTGCTGTTGCACCCGTTTGCATTGTCGGTGATCACCACCGTGTAGGTGCCTGTCTGGTTCACCACCACCGTCGCCGCGTTGGACGGGCCGATGATGCCTGCTCCGGTCCAGCTGTAGCTGGCCGAAGCGGCGCTGCTCGTTGCCGTCAGGGCCGCCGTTGTGGTGGCGCAGGTCAGCGTTTGTGTCGGGCTCACCGCCACAGAAGCAGGCGCGGTTGTATTGGAGGTGACGCTCACATTGGCGGATGCGTTGCAGCCGTTCCCTGTATTGGTTACCACTACCGAATAGTTGCCGGGAGTGCCAAATACCGGATTAGCGGTGCTTCCACCGGAGAGTGGTGTGGGCGACCAGCTGTAGGTGAGGTTGCTGCCGGTAGCCGTGGCGCTCACCCCCAGGGTGGTGGTCGAGCAGGTCAGCACCAGGGCCGTGGTGGATAAGCTGACGCTTGGTGCGGCCGCATCGGCAAACACCTGCGATGTAGCTGCCGTGGAGGTGCAGCCGTTAGCCGTGTTTGTCACAACGACCGTAAACACACCGGTGCCGGAAGCGACAGGGTTTGCAACAGAGCTGTTGCTCAGCGAGCCTGTAGACGGTACCTGCCAGCTATAGCTTGCCGTAGCGGTAGAGCTGGTGGCCGTAAGCTGTACGGTAGGCGAGGCGCAGGTGGTGGTATAGGACGATGGACCGATGCTTGCCGTAGGGTGCACCGTATTTTGTGTCACTGTTGTGTTGGCATTGGCGCTGCAGCCATTGGAAGGGTTCGTCACGGTAAGGTTGTAGGTGCCGGGCTGGTTCACCACAGGGTTGGCGCTGCTGCCTCCCGATACGATGCCCGGGCCCGACCAGCTGTAGTTCATGGCGCCGGAAGGGCTGCCGCTTAAGGTAAGGCTGGTCGTTGTGCATGTCAGCACGCCGCTTCCCGCATTGGCTGCGGCGGCCGGCGGTGTGTTGTTAACGGTTGGCGACACATTCACCGTGGCGGAGCAGCCGTTGGAAGGGTTGTACACAAACACGCTGTATGGGCCGGGGCCGTTGGCCGTTGCCGACTGGGAGTTAGCGCCTCCGGTAATGGAGCTGCCGGCAGAGGCCGACCAGGTGTAGGTAAGTCCGGCCGGCAATGCCGACAAGGATACGGCGCTTGAGGTACAGGTCACTGTGCTGCCGGAGCTGGCGGTTGCATTAGGCAGGGAAGTGTTTTGGGTGACGTTGACGGAAGCATTCGAGGTACAGCCGTTGGCGCCCGTCACGGTGAGGTTATAGGTGCCTGCCTGGTTCACGGTCGGGTTAGCGGTGTTGGCGCCCGATACGATGCCCGGACCCGACCAGCTGTAGCTGGTGCCACTGGTGGTTCCTCCGTTGAGGGAAATGTTGGTTGTGGTGCAGGTGATCACACCGCTTGCCGAGGCTGTGGCTCCCGGAGGCGTGGTGTTCTGGGATACCGATACGCTGGTGTTGGACGAGCAGCCATTGGCAGGGTTGCTAACGGTAAGGTTATAGGTGCCTGGCTGATTGACCACAGGGCTGGAGCTGCTGCCTCCTGAGACGATGCCGGGACCCGACCAGCTGTAATTCATCCCGGCCGGACTGCTGCTCAATGTCACGTTGGTACTAACACAGGTCAGGGCGCCGCCTGCCGAAGCCGAAGCTCCCGGAGGTGTGGTGTTTTGTGAGACCGAGACGCTGGTATTGGCGGTACATCCGTTGGATGGGTTGGTGACCGTGACATTGTAGGTGCCCGGCTGGTTGACAACAGGGTTCGCCGTGCTGCCTCCGGATACAATGCCCGGGCCCGACCAGCTGTAGCTGGTGCCTCCGGAAGAGCTGCCGCTCAGGGTCACGTTGGTAGTCGCGCAGGTCAAAGCTCCGCCGGCTGAGGCTGAAATGGTTGGTGGTGTGGTGTTCGAGCTTACATTCACTACCGCCGTGCTCAATGGCGAGCCGCAGCTGTTGGGATCGTTTATGGTCACAGTGTAGGTGCCTCCGCCCTGGCCGGTAGCCGATTGTGAGTTGACGCCGGAGGTGATGGAGCTTCCTCCCGGGGCTGTCCAGGTATAGGATGCTGCCGCCACATTGGTAGAAAGGTTGACGGAGTTGTTGAGGCAGGTGATCATGCCGGAAGCCGAAGCGGTGGCTGCTCCGCTGCTGGAGGCTACAATCGACACGTCGTCGAGGTAGTAGCGCGTGGTGGACTGTGCGCCGCTCAATGCCGTGGTGGTGGTTGAGGCATCGTTGTAAAAATTACCGATGGCAAAGTATTGCAGATTCGGCACGCTTGGCGTAAAGCAAAAGGAGATCCTGGTCCAGTTGGTTTTATCGGTGATGGGTGTACCGGTATAGTTTACATCCGGAACGGCCGACCAGACGCACATGCTGGTGGAGCTGTAGCGCGAGGTCAGGAATTTCACGCCGATGTTATTGGCTGCCCTGTTCGAATAGTCCGCCAGCGACACGTACATTTCGATGCGGTAAGTGGTTCCTACCACCAGGCTGCTGGAAAGCTGCCCCTGTACATATTCGCGGTAGGGCGCACAGCCACCGGAGCCGTAGGTAAAGAGCGCCGTCATGGAGCTGCCGGTACGTGGTGTCTGCGACCCAACTGCTGAGGGATCGGTGGAATAAGGGCTGCAAAAACAGCTGGTAGCAAGGCTGCTGTGAAAAATATCCGTACTGCCTCCTGTGGGCATGTCCCAGTTGGCAATGGCCGGCGTGAATTCGCTGTTGTCCAGGTACCAGGAGCACTTCAGGTTGCCCAGGTTCACCGTTTCAAAACTCGGGTTGAGCACCAGGTTCTGGGAAATGGCTCTGTGTGCTGTTCCCATAGCAAGCCATACCAGGCCGATGATTGCGTATACGTTCCTCATAGCGCTTAAAATTTAATGATTGAATTTTTGAGTGCCAGCTGCTTTACCGGCTCCAGGCTCAGATCCGACGGGATCTTCGTCTTCAGCTTGTTCAGGTAGAAATGCAGGTGCACGGAGCCGTCCTGCAACAGGATAAGCTCACCGCTGCCTATGGTCTGCAGCTTCTTCGTGATAAAGTCGATAGCCTTTGGGCTCAGCTCCGACAGCTGAAGGCTTTGATAGTTCATCATGCTGATCTCCGATCCGTTCAGCAGGTAAATACTTTTCGTCAGCACATGGTCTGTGTAGCTTTCGATGCGGTAGATCCGGTCATCGGTATCGTAATAATTCCAATTGCCCTGCTTCATGCCGGAGGCGTCGATGATCTGCGTGGTTGGATTTCCATTCGGCGCATAGGTGTTCTTGAATTGCGCGAATGCATGCTGCGTGAAAAAGATCAGGAAAGGAAGAATGGCGTAATATCTCATCGTCTTATTTTTTTAATACTTAAATCATGATTTCCGGGGACGCAAAACAGCGTTGTTCATCACAAAAAGCTTTTCTATACTAAAATAGACGAAATATCCAGAGCCCACCTTTTGGGTTCGTGAAACTATGGTTCTGGCGATTGAAGAGATAACTAAACCGTTGTAACCTATTTAATTACACCAATTTGAAAAAGAAGGCCAGCCCTCTTGACGAAGAGCCGGCCATTTTTAAGAGGGAAGACTATTTACTCAGGTACAGATTCCGCTCGCTGTAGATGTTCTGGAAGTATTCATCCTGCAGGCTGTCGATGAAATAAATGGCCTCGCCGGTAGATTTCATCTCAGGCCCCAGCTCTTTCTGGATCTCAGGGAATTTCTCGTAGCTGAACACAGGGATCTTGATCGCATAGCCTTTTTTCTTCGGCGCGAATTTGAAGTCCTTCACCTTCGCTCCCAGCATCACCTTCGTGGCATAGTTCACGTAAGGCTCGTCGTAGGCCTTGGCAATGAAAGGCACAGTACGGGAGGCACGCGGGTTGGCCTCGATGATGTAGACGATCTCGTCCTTAATGGCAAACTGGATGTTCAGCAGGCCAACGGTTTTGAGCGCAATGGCAATGGTTTTGGTATGCTGCTCGATCTGCCTGATCACGTTCTCGCTCAGGTCGAAAGGCGGAAGCACGGCGTAGCTGTCGCCACTGTGGATCCCCGCAGGCTCAATGTGCTCCATGATGCCGATGATGTAAACATCCTTGCCGTCGCAGATGGCGTCCGCCTCCGCTTCGATGGCGCCGGCCAGGAAATGGTCCAGCAGCACTTTATTGTCCGGCAGGTCGTTCAGCAACTTCACCACGTGCTGCTCCAGCTCTTCCTCGTTGATCACGATCTTCATGCTTTGTCCGCCGAGCACATAGCTCGGGCGAACGAGCAGCGGGAAGCCGAGCTCTTTGGACAGGGCAATGGCCTCTTCGGCATCGTTGATCACCCCGAACTTAGGATAAGGAATATTGTTCTCTTTCAGGAGCGTTGAGAAGCTTCCCCTGTCTTCGGCGAGGTCCAGCGATTTGAAGTCGGTGCCGATGATCTTAATGCCATAGCGCTCCAGCTTTTCCGCCAGCTTCAGGGCCGTCTGCCCGCCGAGCTGCACGATCACGCCTTCCGGCTTTTCATGCAAAATGATGTCGTAAATGTGCTCCCAGAACACCGGCTCGAAGTAGAGCTTGTCGGCCGTGCTGAAATCGGTACTAACGGTCTCCGGGTTGCAGTTGATCATGATGGTCTCATAGCCCATTTCCTTCGCCGCCAGCACGCCGTGCACGCAGCTGTAATCGAACTCGATGCCCTGCCCGATGCGGTTAGGGCCGCTGCCGAGGATAATGACTTTCTTTTTATCGCTGCGGACGCTTTCGTTCTCGTCCTCGAAGGTGGAATAGTAATACGGCGTTTTCGCCTCGAACTCTGCGGCGCAGGTATCCACGAGCTTGAACACGCGGTTGATGTTGAACTCTTTCCGCTTGTTGTAAACCTCGCTCTCGAGGCAGCGCATCAGGTGCGCGAGCTGCCTGTCGGCATAGCCTTTCTGCTTGGCTTCGTATAAAAGGTCTTTCGGGATATTCTCCAGCCTGTATTTGGCAATCTCGTTCTCGAGGGCGATCATCTCCTCGATCTGCTCCAGGAACCACATATCGATGCGGGTGAGCTTCTGAATGGTTTTGATGGAGATGCCGAGCTTCATCGCATCATAGATCATGAACAGGCGGTTCCAGCTCGGGCGTTCCAGCCCTGCCAGCAATTCAGCCTGGTTGGTATTTTCCTTCCCATCGGCACCCAGGCCGTTGCGCTTGATCTCCAGCGACTGGCAGGCCTTCTGGAGCGCTTCCTGGAAGCTGCGGCCGATGGCCATCACCTCGCCTACGGATTTCATCTGGAAGCCCAGCTCGCGATTGCAGCCTTTGAACTTATCGAAGTTCCAGCGTGGGATCTTCACGATCACATAATCGAGGGTTGGCTCAAAATAAGCAGACGTTAATTTCGTGATCTGGTTTTGCAGCTCATCCAGGGTATAGCCGATGGCCAGCTTGCTCGCAATGCGTGCGATCGGGTAGCCTGTGGCCTTGCTGGCCAGGGCCGAAGAGCGCGACACACGCGGGTTGATCTCGATGGCAATGATCTCTTCCTTCTCATCGTCGCTCACCGCAAACTGCACGTTGCAGCCTCCGGAGAAGTTGCCGATGCTACGCATCATCTTGATCGCCATGGTGCGCATCTTCTGGTAGGTGCTGTCGCTGAGGGTTTGCGCCGGTGCTACGGTGATGCTGTCGCCGGTATGCACGCCCATCGGATCGAAGTTCTCGATGGAGCAGATAATGGCCACGTTATCGTTTTTGTCGCGCAGCAATTCCAGCTCATATTCCTTCCAGCCGAGCACCGCCTTATCAATCAGCACCTCGTGGATGGGCGATGTCTGCAAACCGCGGTTCAGCAGGGCATCGTAATCTTCTTTTTTATACACCACAGAGCCGCCGCTGCCACCCAGAGTAAAGGAAGGACGGATCACCAGCGGAAAGCCGAACTCCTGGGCGATGGATTTTCCTTCGAGGAAAGACTTCGCTATTTTACTCGGCGCCATGCCTACGCCGATCTCCACCATGCGGGCACGGAAGAGGTCGCGGTCCTCGGTAACTTTAATGGCGTCGATGTCCACACCAATCATCTTCACATTGTATTTTTTCCAGATGCCCAGGTCGTCGCATTTCATCGCCAGGTTCAGGGCCGTTTGTCCGCCCATGGTTGGCAATACCGCGTCGATCTTACGCTCTTCGAGGATCTTCACAATGGATTTTACTTCCAGGGGCAGGAGGTAGATGTGGTCGGCAGTCACCTTATCGGTCATGATCGTGGCCGGGTTGGAGTTGATCAGGGTCACTTCAATCCCTTCTTCCCGGAGGCTTTTGGCTGATTGAGAGCCTGAGTAATCAAATTCGCATGCCTGCCCGATGACAATGGGACCGGAACCAATAATTAAAACGGATTTTATAGATGTGTCTTTCATTTGCTATATTGAGGGTTTGCCTGTGATCCGGAGCTCCGGCGACGCCAAAAAGCTGCTTTGAAGCCGGAAACGTTCACAAAAAAACAAACTTGGTAAAGATACGGCTTTGTTGGGATTAAGCGCTATAAGATTTTAACATTTAATTAAAATCATAGAGATGAGGGGCTTTTTTGAATAATAGTAAGCTTCCATCAGGATCTTGCAGATGTGACAGGTCATGTGGGCGTGCCTCCGCAAAGAGGCGGCGGAGTCGCGCTTTCCACTGCAATTCCCGCGCAAGGAACGGCGCGGGAGATTTCCGTTACAATCGCTCACGCGGTTAATCCCTGTTTTTAAGGCAGGCGGCCTGGCAAAGTACCTACAGATGAGCCGGGATTTTGTATATTTACCTGCATGCGGACCGGCCTGTTCCTTTTAAGTATCTTATGCGCTGTTAGCTTGTTCTCGCAGGAGCAGGATTATACGATGCCGCGGCCTCCCCGCGACTATGCCACAGACCCGGCAAAAAATGCCTGTTTTATTGAGCTGGCGGGCAATGCCGGCCTTTTTTCCCTCAACTACGAGCGCCTGTACGTTTACCGCGAAAAGCTCAAAATAGGTGCACGGGCGGGCTTCGCGCCTAATTTCAATGGCATCTATGTGGAGCAGGTCTATGTGCTGGAAAACAATTTCAGCTTCTTCAAAAACCCGCATCACCTGGAGCTGGGCCTGGGCGCTACGCTTCAGCGGCGCTATAATGAGCGCCCGAATACGACGGACACTTATTTCTGGGAAAATATTTTCTTCAGCGTGTGGCGCTGCGGCTACCGTTACCAGAAGCAGGACGATGGCTTTTTCCTCAGGGCGGGCATCACGCCGGTGGTCATGAGCCGCGATGCGCTGGGCTTTCATCCCGACTATTTTTTGCTGTGGGGCGGAGCTAGCATCGGGATGAGCTTTTAGTTATTCATATTCGATCCCTTCAGGATCGGGGGCCGTAAATGTTTTTCCAAACAAACGCTGCACGACGTCCTTACAAGCCTGAAGGGCTTGAATGCATGCCTCGGAAAGCGCCACCAAATCACAGGAACAAAAACCCGGCCTGTAGCCAACCTCACGATGCGTCGTGGGAAAATCAGAACAGATTCCGTCTGAAATATGTTATTTCTTTTTCAGGGAGATGATGAACAGGTCGCCGGTGCGGTTGAAAGGCCAGGTGGTATTGAGCGCGAGCTCCGTACGCTTCAGCAGCCTAAAGAGGCGCGGGTGCCTGGCCGGAAAGTAATCGTTGAAGGTCGGCGGCATGAAGCAGCCCATCGAGCGGAGTTGCATCAGCGTGTACTTCTTTCCGAAGGCTTTGCGGATGCTTGCCGGTGAATAATAGTAGGTATTGAAGTAGTGCCCTTCCAGGTGCGACCTCAGGCCTTTCTTGGTGAGACGCCGGAAAGCGAAACGGAATTTTCCTTTGAAGAGCGTGGCCCATTCCCAGAGGCACACCGGCGCAATGAGGACCAGGTGAGCCATGCCTCCGGGCTTCAGGTAGGGATCGAGCTGCTTAATCACAGAAGCAATGTCTTCCGCGCAGTTGAGACCACCGTAATCGGAGAAGACATGATCGAATTGCGCCACAGGATTTTTTACCAGGCTGAGCTGGTTGAAGGAGCATCTCTCATAAGTAATGCTGTTCTGCAAAGCCTGCGAGGTTACTTTGTAGCTCAGCTGCTCCAGCATGCCCGGCGCATTATCGGTGGCATGCACCTTCAGGCCTTTTCCGGCAAAGAACACGGCGTCGAGGCCGGTGCCGCAGTTGAGCTCCAGCATGTATTCGCCGGGAAGGATGAATTGCTCCACATGCGCACGGATCATGCCCCGGTATTCCACCTCCATGGCATTGGCATTGGTGAGCTCGTCGAACACCGCCGACTGGGTGCTAAAAGCCCCGCTCACCTGCTCTTCCTGTTTCTGAGAATCCGTCATGTGCTTACAAAACTATGAAATTTTTATCCAGGGAAAAGGCGAATCGGAAATCCTGAAAAGCCTGCGCAGCAGGGAGCCGGGACGGTATTTCCATTCGGTGCGAAAGCCCCGTAGGGCGTCGTAGCTGTGATGGTGGTAATGCTCCGTCATGCCTTCCGCCTGCAGGGATCGAAAGTACTTCCGCGAATTCTGCTGTGCTCCTTCCTTTTCTGCCTGTGTATAAAAGGGACTATCGATGATGTGGATCTCTCCACCGGGAGCCAGCAGGCTTTTGCAGACAGAGAGGATCTGCGCCGGGTCCTTGAAATACTGGAAGGAGGCGCCAAAGGTAATGATGTCGAATTTGTCTTCGGGCAGCGCTTCATTCAGCAGATCGATATAATACCAGGTAATGCGCGCCTTCGGAAAGGCCTGGGCCGCCTGCTTTAGCTCCGTGAGGTTCACATCCACTCCTATCGCCCGGTGTTTTTCTCCGGCAAGCAGGTTGGTCATAAAGCCGTTGCCACAGCCAATGTCCAGGATGCGCTGTGCTTTCTGCTTCGCCTGAACATAGCTGACGAGGCGCCGGATGCTCTTCTGCCTCAGCTGCCACTCGCTGTAATTCCTGTCGGAGGGCTCCGGATAAGGAAGCCGCCGGATCTCCTCCACAGACAGAACACGGCCTTCCTTCGTCCTCACACCAATGTAATGCTGCTCAAAGGCAGAAAAACGCCGGCGTGTGAGCTCAGATACCAGCACATCATCCTCCGTGGTTATAGAAGCGCTTACGGTCGTCATGATTCCTGTATGCTCAGGCCGGGTTCGATGCTCCTGAGCCTGTGTTTTTGCAAACGGCACTGCAAACGCGATTTCAGCAGGCGGAAACGCTGCCGGAGCGCCGGTCCCCCGGTGGTTTTCAGGCTGTCGCTGAGCTTGCGGATCCTGTAGCGGGAATGGATATAGCGCTGCAGCTCCTTGTAAAACGTTTTCTTATAGGTCCCACTAAACATCAGATCGAGGTCGTCGCTGTCCGTCCAGTTGCTTTTGTGTTTCAGCTGGTCTTTCACCTTCTCGTAAAAGCCTGTGCCCGGCAAAGGGTAGGACACAGAAATCCCGAGGTCGTCGGGTAGCAGGTCTTCCACCATCTTAATGGTGAGCTGAATATCGTCAATGGTTTCCTCCGGATAGCCAAGCTGCAAGAACAGGGCGACATGGATGTGGTGCTTTTTCAGCAGGCGTGTGGCTTCATAGATCTGTTCTACCCTGGTGCCTTTGTCCATCGCATCGAGGACTTTCTGGGAGCCGCTCTCCGCGCCCATCCATACGGTTTTGCAACCGCTGTTGGCCAGGTGCCTGATATTGTCCTCTTCCAGCAGCAGATCGGCGCGGCTCTGGATCTTATAGGAGATCTCCAGCTTCTCCGCTTTTACGTGATGCTCAAAATCTTTGAGCCACTGCGGTTTCAGACCGAAGATGTCATCAGCAAACCATACATGGGTAAAGCCAAATTTCTGCTGCCATTTTTTAATTTCCCGCACCATGTTCTGCGGGCTGTGCGAGTTATAGCGGTTTCCATAGATAGGCTTGGCGCACCAGTTGCACTTATACGGGCAGCCGCGCGTGGTGACAAAGTTCAGGGAGAAGTAACCGTGATGCTGTAGCCACATCGCCTTATAAGGCGCGATGTCGAGGAGGTCCCAGGCCGGTGTGGGCAGGGTATCCAGGTCCTTGATCACAGGACGCTTCGGTGTCAGCACAAGCTGTGAGGACGAATCTGTATAGGCAATCCCGGAGATAGCGTGAATGGAAGCGCCCTGCTTAAAGGCTTCACACAATTCCAGAACGGTTTGCTCCGCTTCGCCAATGGCGATGGCATCGGCGCCATGCGCCAGGTAGTCGGCGTAATGATCGGCGGCATCGGAGCTCGACGTGATGACCTTGCATCCTTTCGACTTCGCATAGCGCTGCATCTCAAAGCAGGCCTCGCGCATATTGGTGAGGCACATCTTGGTGAGGTAGTTGAAGCCATCGTCGTAGCTGATAAAGACGTCCGGCTGAAAGCTATCGATGGTGGAGCAGATGTCTCTGGATGAATCGCAGAACATGGTATCGAACAATTTGACGTCGTAGCCGTGCTCCCTCAGGTAAGCCATCGCGTAGAGCGTTCCCAGCGGCGGATAAGGCATGGCGGTTTGATACTGCTTGGTATCGAACTTCAGAAAATAGCTATGGGTGAATAAGACTTTCAATCGTTTAAAACAGGCTTATTAAATATAGGTAATAATCTTCGGATGTCATGACAGCGCCTGTGTGAATACTGATTTCATCCACGCGGCAGCGGCTGGCTTCTGACGCTGTGATGTCCTGTCGTTTAAAAGGCTCTTTCATCAACAGCACGGCTTCTTTCAGCTTCATCCGCTCCAGGTCCCGGCAGCTTTCCTCCAGGAATTCATTTGCATTCAATGTCTTCCCGGCAATCTCATACGAAAAAGAGCCGAAGCGTTTGGCTGCGGGATAATAGACCTGCTGGCCGGTGTAGGCGCTAAGAGAAGGCCCCAGGCTCAGGGATTGCACAAATAACGTTTTCCCGCCCAGCCCTTTCTGCGTGATACTTTGGGCGGCATAGGCCGCATTTGAAAATGGCCTGTTGTAATCCACAAAGAGCGCAGGAACGGCTATGATCGCCTGGATACCAAGAACAGTTCTGAAAAATAAAGTCATGTAACGCTGCGGCTCCTGTTGCTGTGCATACAACCAGAAACAGATAATGAGCATGATGTAGCTGTAACCCCAGTAGCGCACGCCTGTTGCGAGGGGCATGAGGTATACAAATGCCATGATGGCGGTTACCGGCATAAAAAACAGCAACAGGATCTGTTTATGCCGCTTAAAGCCAAACGCGATGATCAGCATAGCCAGCAGGCTCAGCAGGTAACAGCTCATCCGGCTCAGGTTAAAAAACAGGTTCGAGTTCCAGTAATCGGCTTTCCTGAAATCAGGGATATTAAAGAGCCCCCGGCAAAGCACTCCCAGGCTTCTTCCCAGCCTGTCCAACGAAAAAAAGGAGGGAGCATCCGATTGGGCATATTGGTGGAGCTGGCCGGTGGAAGGCAGGATCTGCATCGCAGCGAAAAGTATTCCAACGGCCATTACAGATACACCGAGCAAGCGATGTTTGGCATATGGCTTCTCCTCTTTTTGAATGACGGTGTACAGAAACAGGGAGGCCGCTACAAACAGGGTAAACAGATGGACGTTGCAGGCCAGCGCCAGCAGTACGGTTACGATCCAGAAGGGCTTTTTAGCACTATACAAAACAAGCGCAGCCAGCACAAGACAAAAGCCCAGGATGTAATTCTTGGCGATAGTGTTATACTCGTACAAAAAGAAATAGCCAAATGTGATGAGCACTTTTTCCGGCCGGGTGAAAGGTGCATAGCGGTTGATGAGAAAGATACAAACCGAAGCAATCGTACAATGCAGGATCTGCATGGCCACGATACCCGGAAAAAAACCTTTATACCCATACAGCACTACATTCCATAAGAGCGGATGACCCGAATGGGAGCCATTCCTGAAAAGCTGCTCCAGGGAAAAGGAATCTCTCGCCAGAAGATAATGGTAGGATTCGTCCATCCACAGCTCATGGCGCAGCACCAGGCAGCAGCTCAGCGCCAAAAATACGCCTGTCAGCAGAACAGCAAAACGGGTATGTGTCGGATGGCTCAGCATGACTGATAAAGGCTTAGTAGGACCTGCTCCGGGCATGAAGGTTCAAATAGCACACACATTTCACACAGGTCTCGTTGGTTTGCGTGTCGAGCTTCCTCCTGTACTCCCGGCTTTCGGGGCTGTTGATGATATCTGTCAGCGGGGCTTCCTTCACGGAGCCGATCACGTCATGAAAAAAACAGGGCCTCACGGCGCCATCGGCCTCTACCACCACCGATACCCAGGGGGCATTGCAGGCCTTGGCAGGAAAGGAAGACAAGCCATGCTGCGCGCTGTAATACTGCCCGATCTTCCGGATCTTCTGAGGCGACTCGGCAATGAACTTCGACGCAAATTCAGGCTTAAAGTCGTTTATCAGCGCTTCGATGACCTTTTCCAGCAAAGGAAGCTCGTCCTGATGGATCAGCACATCGTCCTGGCGCTCGCTGCTCCAGACTGTTTCCCGGTTGAAGGCCTGGCTGGTGACATCGGCCGGCAGGAAGCTGATGCTGTCGAGCCCGATGTCTTGGGCTGCCGTCACAATGTGCCCCCATCTTTTAAAATTGAAACGATGAATCACACAGCGCGCCGCCACGGGGAAGCCGGGCTTCAGCGTCTTGAGCGTCTTCACACCGGCGGCCAGGGAGTCGAATGCGCCTTTGATGTTGCGGATCTCATCGTGCAGCTCCCTGTCACCATCGAGCGACACGATCACATCATCCACATAACGGATGATGTTCTCTGCATGGTGGTCGAGCGTAAGACCTGTAGAGAGCAAGGTAATCTTAATGTCTTTTTGTTTCAGAATCTCACAAAACCTGAAAAAATTCTTATTCAGAAGCGCTTCCCCTCCCGACATCACCACGCGCCTGGTGTCCAACTGTTTCAGCGATGTCAGCAGATTTTGAATATCTTCCTCCGTGAGCTGCTTTGCATTCTTATTTCCCTTCCAGATGTCGCACATCACGCAGCGACAATTACACGCGCTATGAGGCATGAGGATGGCAATGGGCAATACGCTGATCTTTCCGGTGTAAAGGCTCGTATAACGTTTAACGGTATGTAATAAGCTTTGTCGATGCATGGGTCAGATCATGAAGGTATTGAGTATTTTTTCGTAGTCCCGCTGCTTTTGTTCCCATTTACCGAGCACCACATTCTGGAAGCCCTTGGTGTGGCGCTTGCACACATCTTTGCGCGACCTGAACTGCAGCTCGAAATCCTCCTCCTGCATTTCGGGGTATTTTTTACGCCAGTGCTTCAGCGTGGTCCGCAACAATAAATCATCCGCGAAATTGCCTAAACGACCGCCCAGGAGCCATTCCGCCAACCGTTTCATCAAAGGCTCCGGCGTTGTGATGCAGTTTGCATCAGGCCGCACTGCTTTATTAGGGAAGCGTTTTTTATACCAGGCATTCTGCTGCAGGAGACTTTCGTAGATGCTGTAATTCACCGTCGGGATCAGGTAGGCCATCTCCGTGCCTGTGAAAACATTATTCTCAGGGATCGACAGATTGGAGGAAGCAATGAAGTAATTGACGCACCAGTATTTTTTGAGATGCTTCGGCAGTAGCTTGTAGCGCATGATCAGAAAGGTCCTGCAAAGCCAGAGCCTCCCGGGCTTGGTGATGATAAAGAAATCGATGTCGCCGCGCTCATCATAATACTGCTTCGACAAGCCTCCCGACAGACAAATGCCTTCCACAAAAGGAAAGGAGGCTATTTTTTTGCTGTAGCGGTAGGCCACAGGCATCACGGCTTCTGCAGCCTCATTGCCCTGCTTCCGCCTGGTGATAAAATGCTCTTTCCCGTTCCGGCTCAGCACGAAATCGCCATTCAGGCTCAGGACCCCGTCTTCCAGCAACTTTTGAAGCTCCGCCCCGAAGGCCTGCCTCGACAGGCTGATGGCGGAATTCTCATAGAGCTCGGCCACGGTCAGGGGATACTCAAAGATCTCGAAGTAGAGAACGGCTTTGATGATCTCCAGCTGATCGGTGCTGTAATTATGGATGCAGGTTTCCGACATGTCCTATCCCAGCGGTTTTAATTGAAAGATGTAACTGGTTTCAAATCTGATCCTGCGCTGATCGGCCGTCGTGAAGCCGATGCCGTGCAGGGTCGCCATTTCCCTGATCCGCCCGATCTCCGCATTCTCCGCCAGGATCATGTATACCTGCGTGGCGGCATGCACGTGCCTGCTCAGACCCGAGAACAGCTTTTCAAAATATTCTCCGTGCTCGCCGCAATACCAGGCCAGCTGGGCATCCATCTCCACCTTTCTGAAATAGTAAGGCGGATTGATCACGATTACGTCAAACACCTCCTGCCCCAGCGCGCTGAACACATCGCTCTCCAAAACCCTGAAGCCTGCCTCCCTGTCCTTGAAATTTCTCTGGAAATTGAGGCTGGTATTTTTCACGGCCTTAGGGTCGACGTCTACCGCTGTCACCTGCGCACCTTTCCTGAATGCCAGCAGGCTCAGAATGCCCGAGCCGCAGCCGATCTCCAGGAAGGCTTTCCCTGCAAGGGCTTTGTTGCTCAGAAATTCATAGAAATAGCCGGAGCTGAAAAAGAACTTCGGGTGGAACACGCCTTTGAAGACCCTCAGCTTAAAGCCATCGATGCGCGTCCCCGAATCTGTTTTCAGGTATATGCTGATCACAGGCTTATACACATAGCGATAATATGTTTCTGAAATCCCTCCCATCAAAATCCTTCTTTTTCGGGCTGTCTGTATTTCCATAATACCTGTATGAGCCTGATCTCTTTCGGAAAGGCGTAGAACTGCAGGTTGTAGCGCCAGTAACCGCTTATTTTCAATAACAGGGTCTTCAGCTTATTCAGCTTAATGTCTGATACCGTCGGGTAATAAGCATTCAGCACCGTTTCGAAATTCCTGATCTTATCGATCATGTAGGGTTTGATCCAGGGCGTAAGCGGATTTTTTCTCAGGTCGAAGTTCTCCCAGGCCGGGCTGATCCAGTCTTCCAGCACTTCCGGAAATGCAAAGCCGCTGTCGAGCACCTTCTGGTACATATCGGAGCCTTCGGTAGGAACCGGGCTGTAGGTATAGATGATGATCTCGGTTTTGGGGTTGATCGCTTTTACCTGTTTGATAAAGGCAATGTCCTTATCGATCTGTTTGTTGACCTGCTCTTCGGTGTCGGCCGGTGTGCCCAGCACAAAGGAGTATTCGGGAATGATGTCGAATTTTTTCAGGCGCGCGGCAAACTTCAGAATCTGTGCGGCGCTTTGTGTGCCGCCCTTGTCCATTTTTTTAAGCACCTCATCATTGCCCGTTTCCGCACCAAAGAAGATCATCTTACAGCCCGAGTCACGCAACAGGGCCAGCGACTCGTCCTTATATTTGTCCATTGTATCGATGCGGGCCTCGCCCCACCATACCATCCTGTCGTCTTTGATGAGCCGGGCAAATTCCACCACGCGCTTTTCCGAAACAAAAAAATTATTGTCATGAAACTCGATGGCATCGGCCTGGTATTTTTCCTTAAGCGCTTTAATATCTTTATAGATCGCTGCGGCCGACTTGCCTTTCCAGCGGGCATTGTAGATGGGAACGACCGCGCAAAAGGAGCAGGTGAAAGGACAGCCGAAGCTGCTGTGATAGGCCAGGGTGCGTTTCCCGAGGTAGGTACGGCCAAGGTAACGCTCCAGCGGGTAAAAGCTGTTCAGCTTATCATAAGGCAGATCGGGCAGCTTGTCAAGATCCGGCAATTCTTCTTTGGCTGTTTTAAGATAACGGCCTTCTTTTTTAATGATCAAATTTTTAATGTCGTCCAGAGGAAGCTGCTGCTCGATGGCCTGTAATAATTTAGGGAAAGCATTGTCGCCGGGGCCATTTACGATATAGTCGATATAACCCGAATCCAAAATGACCTTGTATTGATTGGAAGCAAAATAGCCGCCCCATACAATGCTAACATAGGAATACAATTCTTTTACTTTTTTAGAGTAAGGGATCGCCTGTTTTAACTGCGGTCCGGGCATCACCGTGCATCCGAAGTAAGAAAAACGCCCTGTCTTCAGGTAAGCCTCGATCTTTTTCCAGGGATCCTCCTCCAGGTTTCCATCCACGATCACCCAATCGCGCTGACCGTCGATGCTGGCTGCTATCTGCAGAATACTGTTGGGAACACGCGGCTTATGATTAGCCGCTCTTGGATTAAATAATATGACGCCCTTGCTCACTATTGAAAAATCTTATGTGAATATAATCATTTTTAAAAGCCTTTGCGTGACTTGTTTTTTAGCTACTTTTAATACCTCTATGCGATGACGACAGGCAAATCTGGCATATCAAAAAAGATCTTTAAAAAATTAAGGACCATCTGCCGTAAAGCCAGGACGATCTGCTTTGACCTGAATTATGCTTTACTCAACCGAACGCCAAAAACGATCAGCCGGGCAAAAGGGCTCCGGATCCTTGTATACCATGGCATCTGCGACGATCAGCCCTGGCGCTTCAATTCGCGTTACCTCAGCGGAGCTCAGTTTGAGGAGCACCTGAAGCTTATCAGCCGTTTCTACCACCCGGTTTCGCTGAAGGATGTGGTGGGCGGAAATTTACCTGTTGATAAATTAAATGTGCTGTTGACCTTCGACGACGGCTTGAAAAATAATTTCAGCCATGCTTTCCCTTTGCTGAAGAAATATAAGATCCCGGCGGTATTCTTCGTCACCGGCATGGCATCTGCCCCGCAGCCTTTCCTGTTCAATGATATTGCAGACATTGCTCCTGCCCTTACTTCCGCAGAGATACTGGCGGAAGGAGAATTGTTCCGCCCGAAAAAAGTTTTTTTAAATCAACGCTTCGTCAACTCTAAAGGCGTACAGCTGGCGCATCGCTACCACAACGCACCGGCCGGAACCAGGGCCGGCATCACACAAAGCCTGCTCGACATTATTCCCGACACCGGGCTTCACAAGCACAGGCTGTATTATGAGCTGATGAACGAAGCTGAATTAAAAGAGATCAGCGATCACCCGGACTATGAGATCGGCGCGCATGGCTTCTACCACACCGACCTTTCCACCTTAAGCGAAAAAGAGCTGGAGGATGAGCTGAAGCAATCGCTGGGCTATTTAAAGCGCGTTCTGGGCAAAGACGTCAACAGCATCGCTTTCCCTTACGGGAACTATAACGAGGCCGTGATCGCCGCCTGTGGGAAGCAGGGCTTCGACTACCTCTTCGGGACGGAGAAAGACATGGCTCCCGGCACGAAGGCCAGGCTGTTCGGGCGCTTCACGGTGAACCCTTTTGTGTCTGCTCTCAATCAAATGTATTACATCGCCAAAAATAATTATGAGTAACTACCGCTTTGCCAGGCTCGGGGCTTCCAACCTCAAAGACCTGTATCTCCTGTTTGCCGCCGTATACGGCAAAGCCTGTCCTGCATCCTATTTTGAGCGGAAGTATGATACGGCCTACACAGGTGTTGCTTACATCGGGTTCCTGGCTTACCTGGACGATCTTCCGGTGGCCTATTACGGCGTGATCCCCACCTTTCTTTCCATCCGGCAGCAGAAGGTGCTGGCTGCGCAATCCTGCGATACGATGACGCATCCGGCCCATCAGAAGAAAGGGCTTTTTGTGAAGCTGGCCATACACACCTTTGATCTCGCCAGGCAGGAAGGCATTCACCTGATCTTCGGCTTCCCGAATCAGAATTCCTATCCGGGCTTTATCAAACACCTGGGCTTTACACATGCCGAGACTATGCATCGGCATACAATCCGCTTTTCCAATACGCCCATTAAGATGCTGTTAAGAAAACTGGGGTTTGCAGTAGGCAGACAAAGCACAGAACCTCTTGCCAACATCTTGCTGCAGGAAGGCCATGATGGCGTCATTTATGATAAAGCCTATATGGCGTACAAGCGTTATAATTCCAATACGGTCATCGGCACACCCGAACAGCGCTTCTGGGTGAATCTTTCGAAAGGCGGCTGGATTGGCGCTTTGGCTCCTCTGTATAAAGAACAGTTCTCACAAACCCTGCACAACCTGGAAAACCTGACGAAGGCCTCTTCCATGACCTTTATGATTTCGCCGGGAACCGGGCTCGACAGCGCTTTATCAAAAACCAGGAAAGCGGAAAAAGGATTTGCTGTCATCATCAAAAACCTCAGCGGGAAATACGATACCTGCCGCTTGAAATTTCAATTCAGTGATATTGATATTTTTTAGTTGTCGCAGAATTTTCTTTCCCGCAGGTTTCGCCGATGGCGCAGATATTGTTATGCTTTCATCTGCAACCACAGCGTCTTCAGAAAAATTTTCAGGTAGTACCATTTGAAATCCAGCCTCAGGGATTGCATCAGATAAGCCCTGCTTTTTTTATACAGCTTTTTATACAGGTAATAACCAGCCACCTTACTGTAATTCTTGGCCTTGATCTTCCGGTGCTGTGCATCTGAAATCCGCTTTGCCTTCAGCAGCTTATCAATGGTACGGTTATACTCCAGCGGCGAAATAATATCCAACACGGTATGCGCTTTGCTCACGTTGCGGTCGTGCCGCCTGATGTAATTCAAGACCTGTGGAATGAAGATACTTCTGTGTTCTGCACTGAGCCGGATAATGAGATCGTGCTCGCCCACAAACAGGCGCTCATCCAGCATCGGCGTTTCACCCTGAATGATTTTCCGGTAGAAAATATTTGAGCCGAAAGCAAGCGAGATGTTATATACAACCAGCTCCTCAAACACATCCACTTCTTTCTTATACATCTCGTGCGCCACACTCGGCCCGATGTATCCGTCTTTGTTGAATAGGCGGCAGTCGCTGAAGCTAATGTCTGCACCTGTTCTCTGTGTTTCCTCCACATGCCGTTTTATCTTGTCCTCATGCCAGAGGTCGTCCGAATCAATAAAGGCGAGGTAGTCGCCACTGCTTTTCCGGATGGCAATATTCCTGAGCTTACTGATGACTCCGATCCGCTTGTAGTAAAAGTAGTGTATGCGTGGATCGTTAAAGCTCTCCAACATGCCCTTCACATCTTCCGTGGAACCATCGTCTACCACAATCAGCTCATGAACCCGATAGGACTGGCTTAAAACAGACTGCACCGTTTCCTTGAACAGGTCGACCCGGTTATGCAAAATGGTAAGCGCGCTGACACGCATAAAGAATTTTTTTAGCTGAGCTAAATTAATAATTTTACTTATCCTGTCTTATGAAGTTATTCAACATCTTATTCCTGGCTATTGCCCCATCCGATTTTAAGTTCCTTGAATACAGGCATACGATAGATTCACAGCCCTACCTGGCGATGAAACCATCTTTCGAGGTCACTCACCTCAAGCTCACGCAAGCCGGATTCAGCCCGGCTGCCAGGGCCGATGAATTGTTTTTCACGGGCCGGAATACATTCTTTCACCTCCCTTTCGCCCTTTGCCGCTATATCCGCCGGGAAGCCCCGGAAGTCGTCATGGTTCATGGCTTCACGTTTCCTGTTCAGCTCCTGCTTTTACGCTGGCTCAAACCCAGGGAAACAAAGCTGATCATCCAGCACCATGCAGAGAAACCCTTCACACACCCTGTCAAACGCTGGTTTCAAAAGATTGCTTATTCAAAAGCGGATGCTTTTCTATTTGCATCCTTAGACCTGGCAAAACCCTATCTTAAACATGGCATCATACAGGACAAACACAAGCTGCATGAAGTGATGGAAGGCTCGACGCTTTTCAGTCCCATTCCCAAAGCGAAGGCCAGGGGCAGCCTGAACCTCGGCGAGGGGTTGGTTTTTTTATGGGTGGGAAGGCTCGACGCAAACAAAGATCCACTGACGGTTCTGCAAGCGATGCGCCTTTTCAAAGAAGCCGGCAATTCGTTTACACTCTACATGATCTATGGCACCAACGAGCTGGAAGAACAGGTGAGAAATTACATCCACGAACAGGGTTTGCAGGAACATATAGTACTCATTGGAAAAACGGAGCATGAGGCTCTGGAAAGCTGGTATTCAGCGGCTGATTATTTTATAGCCGCATCACATTATGAAGGCAGTGGCATTGCACTTTGCGAGGCGATGGCTTGCGGCTGCGTTCCCGTTGTGAGCAACATTGCGTCGTTTGTAACGATGACAGAGCAAGGACGCTACGGCCTTCTGTTCGACGCCGGAGATGCGCCCGGTCTTTTTGAAAAGCTCTCTTCTTTAAAGCAGTCGGATGCCAAACGGATGAGTGCTTCTGTTGTTCAGCATTTTCAGCAGCGCCTGTCTACAGAAGCTATCGGCAGGCGCTTCCTCTCCATTGCGGAATCCGTGCTACGTGAGTAGGCTTACCATACGACGGGCGGTATCATTCATCGTATTAAACACCACGCGACTATCGGCATGCCGGTAATCCTGCAAGGCCAGCAACAGCTGCTGTTTCAGTACCTCACGGTCGGTAGAAACAATCAAACGGTCTGTCTTTTTGTGCGAGAGCGCACAGGTGCTCAGCACACAGCAGCCGCTGTACAAGGCTTCCATCAGTACAGTAGAATTCCCCTCGTAATGCGAGGTGTGCAAAAATACCTTGCTCTGGTTCATCAAGGCCAGTGTTTCATGATGCGACTGCGGCCCTAACAAACGGACGTTGCTTTCCAGGCCAAGCCTGTTGATCAGGTTCTGCAGGCTTTCCCGCTCTTCGCCGCCGCCGGCAATCTGCGCCCTGATCTGCGGATAGTCCTGCTTCAGCTCTGCCACCAGCTCTATGAAAAGCCTGTAATTTTTGAGGGGGATGAGAGAGCCCGCGCCAAACACATCGACCGGGCGTTCGCCGGTGTTCAGCCCGGGGAAGGTATTGGCATTAATCCCGTTCTCCATCACGTGCTCCGGCGCGATGCCATAATTTTTATAAAATTCATCCTTCAGGAAATCGCTCATGGCAATGAGCTGCGAGGCTTCCGGCTTCGTGCGCTTCACATAGCTGTTGCCGGCTTTGGCATCCTGCCCGATGATCCAGATCACATGTTTCAGCCGATGCTGCTTCGCAAAGCGGTTGGCCAACAGCGCACATTCCGTCATCCACAGGCTGATGAGGCCGATAACCCGGCGCGAGCGGTAAATCTCCTGCAAGGCCCTGCGTGCCGCCATCCAGGTCGACACACGAAATAATTTATTCCGGTTCCTTCCCCCAAGGGCAATTACCTCAATGCCTTTCCATTGGTAGCGCCGCTTTTCGAAAGGATACTGAAAAGCCACAATCACCAGCTCATACTCCGGAAATTCTGTTTTAACCGATAACGCAAATTGCTGAAAGGCCGGAAGGCAGGCCGTATCCTGCTCGTCCTTAGGAAACCCTGGACTAAGGAGTATGAGCGCGGGCTTAGCCAATAAAACAAGCTTAGTTTAACACGAGCTTATCGTTGTTGATGGCGCCGATCACCTTCCCCTGCAGGCTCTCGCCAATAAACGGCGTGTTCTTCGATCTGGACACGATCTGCTTTTCGGACAGCGTGGTTTTGCCGGTGAGCGTGAACAAGGTGAGGTTGGCCTCTTCGTCTTCTTTGATAAGCACCGGCTTCAGGCCGAGCACGGCGCGTGGGTTCTCCGCCAGGCATTCTCCTACTTTCTCTGCGGCGATCTTCGGCATGCCTGTCACCAGGCAATTGAAGGCCGTTTGCAAAGCCACGATGCCATTGTCGGCCAGGTCGAACTCCAGGTCCTTGCTTTCGATGTCCTGCGGGTAGTGATCGCTCACCACCACATCGATGGTTCCGTTTTCCAGGGCCCGCCTGAGGGCGTTGACGTCCTCTTTCGCCCTCAGCGGCGGGTTTAGCTTATAGTGCGTATCGAATCCTTCTAACTCTGTTTCATCCAGCAGGAGCTGGTGCGCGGCGACGCCACAGGTAACCCGCAGACCGTTAGCCTTCGCTTTTTTGATCAGGTCCACGCTGCCTTTGGTGCTGATGGTCGGGAAATGGATCCTGCCGCCGGTGTACTCCAGGATCTGGATGTTGCGCTGGATCATCAGCTCTTCCGCCAGGGCCGGAATGCCTTTCAGGCCAAGCTTCGTGGATACCACGCCCTCATTCATCTGCCCGCCCTGCGAAATGGTTTTATCGTCGGCATGGGTAATGATGAAGCTGTTGATGTTCTGCGAGTATTGCAGAGCCCTTAACACAAGGCCTGCATCTTTGATCGGCTTTTTATAATCGCT
>Ga0233425_10004792_pt1 | contig 22196 bp, 18 predicted proteins | sample Watercolumn_Towu_2_FD_181712 | JGI IMG/M metagenome (GOLD analysis project Ga0233425, IMG submission 181712) | Freshwater microbial communities from Lake Towuti, South Sulawesi, Indonesia - Watercolumn_Towuti2014_140_MG | ecosystem: Environmental > Aquatic > Freshwater > Lake | place...
AGGACACGGACCTCGTTCGAACTGGCCGCCAAGCGGCTCAGCGCGGATGTGATCAACTTCTCTCCGTCCGCGAGCAGCGTCGTCAAGGGAGAGACGCTCCTTGATACCGCGCGCAATATCGAGGCCATGCAGGCGGACATCATCGTCCTGCGGCATTCTTCAGCCGGCGCTGCGGATACGCTGGCGCGTGGGGTGAAATCCTCGGTCATCAATGCCGGCGACGGGTGGCACGAACATCCCACGCAGGCGTTGCTCGACCTCTATACGATTCGCCAACGGGGGATGGGTTTTGAAGGACTGCGTGTGGCGATCGTCGGAGATGTTTCCCACAGCCGCGTGGCCCGTTCCAACATTTATGCGCTCACTAAGCTTGGAGCGGAGGTGCGCGTGGTGGGGCCGTCCACGATGATGCCCTGGGGAATCGAAAAACTGGGGGCTACGGTTCATTACGACATGGATGAGGGATTGCGCGGAGTGAACGTGATCATGATGCTCCGCCTGCAATTGGAGCGGCAGGGGCGTGCGCTCTTTCCGACGATCCGCGAGTATACGCGACTCTATGGGCTGACCGCGGAGCGCGTCCGGTTAGCCGACCCCGGCGCGATCGTCATGCATCCTGGGCCGATCAATCGCGGGGTGGAGATTGCTCCTGATGTTGCGGACAGTCTCTCATCCGTCATCCTTGATCAGGTGGCAAACGGCGTCGCCGTGCGCATGGGTATCTTGTATCTGATGTCGGGAGCGAATTAGCGAAATCTGATGATCTATCGACCTGTCGATTTGTCGAATGACTGTATCAACCTCAGAACCGATCAGTTCAATCACACCATCGACAGATCGTCAGATGAACAAATTCTGCCAATTGGTTGAGAGGAGTCTCCAGTGTCAATTCTGATCAAGGGCGGGCACATCATCGACCCGGGCCGGTTCGTGGGGACGGGGGACGTGCTGATCGACCGGGGCAAGGTCGTGGCGGTGGGCTCCAATCTGTCCGGCCCCGCCGGAAGCACGACGATTCAGGCCAACGGGCGACTCGTGCTCCCCGGGTTTGTCGATCTCCATGTCCATTTCCGGGAGCCAGGATTTGAGTACAAAGAAACCATTGAGAGCGGGAGCGCGGCGGCGGTGGCCGGCGGGTTCACGACGGTCTGTTGTATGCCCAACACCGAGCCGATCAATGATAATCAAGCGGTAACGGAGTTTATACTGGAACGAGCCCGGCTGGCTGGGCTTGCGAATGTGTTTCCGGTCGGAGCCATCACGAAGGGCTCGGAAGGCAACGAGCTGGCCGAGATCGGGGACTTGCGGCGGTCCGGTTGCGTGGCGATCTCCGACGACGGGAAACCGGTGATGAACAGTCTGGTGATGCGCCGGGCAATGGAGTATGCCTTGGCCTTCGATCTTACGGTGGTCGATCATTGTGAGGATCTACACCTGGCTGAAGGCGGATGCATGAACGAAGGGCTGGTGTCCACGGAACTCGGGCTGCCCGGCATTCCGGCTGCAGCGGAAGATGTGATGGTAGCGCGCAATCTTTCCTTGTCCGAGTTGACCGGAGCGCGGCTTCATCTGGCGCACATCAGCACCGCCGGTTCGGTTCGCATGGTGCGGGAGGCGAAGAACCGCGGCATTCACGTCACGGCGGAAGCCTGCCCCCATCACTTCCTGTTGACCGAGGAAGTCGTCCGCGGCTACAACACGCATGCCAAGATGAATCCTCCGCTCCGCACATGGGATGATGTTCAGGCGATCAAGGAGGGACTGCGCGACGGCACGATCGATGCGATCGCGACCGACCATGCTCCTCACGCCGCGCAGGAAAAGCAGCAGGATTTTACGGATGCGCCGTTCGGGGTGGTGGGCCTCGAAACCGCATTTGCTCTGACAATGGGGTTGGTGGACGAAGGGGTGTTGTCGTTGGAGCAGGCGGTTGAGAAACTGACCGCTGCTCCCGCGGCTGCGTTTGGTCTGAAAAAGGGAACCCTGAAGGTCGGCGCGGATGCCGATGCGGTGATTGTGGATCAGTACGAACAATGGGAGGTTGACCCCGGCAAGTTTCGTTCGAAGAGCCGGAACACGCCCTTTGCCGGGTGGAAAGTCAAAGGGCGTGTGCAAACGACGATTGTGGGCGGGCGAGTGGTGTTCGAGGCCGGTCCGTCGGAGCGATAGGACCGTGCGGCCCCAGCCCCGTTGGAGGATGGTCAGTTGCCTCACGCTTGAATGGCTGGCGCTGGCGGTGTGGGTCGGCGGGATGCTGGTGCTTACGGGTGCGGTCATTCCGGCAGTGTTCAATACATTCGGCGGGCAGGACTCCGGCGGAATTTTTCTGACCAGAGCGTTTGAAGGGTATCATCGGTTTGTGATCGGAGCGATGGCGATCATGAGTGCCGCATCGTGGTATCGTTGGTGGAGCGGAGATCCGACCGTGGCGGTCGGTCGGGGCGAGATGACGTTGTTGGCCGGAATGGTGGCGATCGCCGGTATCATTATTGCCGTGCTACATCCTCGAGCCGCGGCGCTTCAAGCCCACGCATTCGCGACACCGGAGGGCGCCGAGAAGAAGGCGGCCTTGGAGGCGCTGTTTCGTATCCTTCTGCCCGTCCGGTCGCTCTATATGGTCAATCTTGTGCTTGGGATTTTGCTGATGGGTATCAGGGCGAAGCGGTGTTTGCATCGGGGTGGGGTACGACTGTGAAGAAGGCGTTGTTGGCACTGGCGGACGGCACGATCTTCGAGGGTCGGGCCCTCGGGTACGACGGCGAGGCGGTGGGAGAAGTTGTGTTCAACACGGCCATGACGGGCTATCAGGAGGTGCTGACCGATCCGTCCTACAACGGTCAGATCGTTACGATGACATCGCCCCATATCGGAAACTACGGCGTGACACCCGACGACAGCGAATCTCGCCGGCTGTGGGCGGAGGGTTTCGTGGTCATGGAAGCCAGCCGCCGCGCCAGCAACTGGCGCGCTCGGCAGACGATTCACGAATATCTGACAGAGGCGAAAGTCGTGGCGATCGAGGGACTGGATACCAGAGCCCTGACGAGGCATTTGCGGGAGCACGGATCGCAGCAGGGAATCATTACGCACGGCACGCTTGATCCTGCCCGAGCCGTGATGAAAGCGAAGGATGCTCCCGGCATCATCGGGTGGGATCTGGCGGCTGAAGTGACATGCGAACGTTTGTATGAATGGAATAGAGGCTCCGGCGACTGGACGCTGGAAGCGTCCGCTGTCGCAGTGAACAGGCATCGGCACTGGCGAGTCGTGGCGTATGATTTCGGCGTCAAGCAGAACATTCTGAAACGGTTGGTCGATGTCGGATGCCATGTCACGGTGGTGCCGGCCTCGACGACGCCGGCCGAGGTCGACGCGCTCAAGCCCGACGGAATCTTTCTATCCAACGGTCCCGGTGATCCGGAAGGCGTCCCGTATGCGATGGAGGCGGTCCGGCTGTTGATCGGCCGCTATCCGATCTTCGGGATTTGTTTGGGCCATCAGATTCTCGGCCTCGCGCTCGGTCTCAAGACCTATAAGCTGAAATTCGGCCACCACGGCGTGAACCATCCCGTGATCGATCTCAGGACGAGAAAAGTCGAGATTACTTCGCAGAACCATAACTTCGCGGTCCGGGTTCCCGCCGCACTCGATGAGGTGCCCAAGAGCCCTCTCGAAATCGAGACCAGGTACGGGAAGCTGTTGATCACGCATCTCAGCTTGAACGATCACTCCGTTGAAGGGATGGTGTGCGTAGATCGCGCGGCGTTTTCGGTTCAGTATCACCCGGAAGCCGCGCCGGGCCCTCATGATTCCGCCTATCTGTTCGAGGAATTCGTCCGGCTCATGGAGAAATATCATGCGTAGTTCGCTGACACTTATGTGGTTGGTCGGGCTGGTGATGCAGGGGTGCACCTTCAACTTTCCGCTTTTTCCAGGCCCCGGGCCCCTGCAGGAATCGCAGATCGGCGGCACCGGTACGGCAAAAGTGCTGCTGGTCGAGATCTCCGGGGTGATCAGTTCACAGGACAAAGAGGGCTTCATGCGCGCTCCCAATCTTATCGCGAGCATCAAGGAGCAGCTGACCAAAGCCTCGCAGGATGAAAATGTGAAGGCCGTCGTTCTCCGCATCAACACGCCGGGCGGGACGGTCACGGCGTCGGATATCATTCATCACGAACTTAAGGCGTTCAAGACCTCCCGGAAAGTTCCCATCATTGCGTCGATCATGGATGTGGGGGCGTCGGGGGGCTACTACATCGCCGCTGCGGCAGACACGGTGTTCGCACATCCCTCCTCTGTCACGGGTAGCATCGGCGTGATCATGCTCACAGTCAATGCCCGGGGGTTGTTGGAGAAAGTAGGACTTGAAGCCACGGCGGTCACGTCAGGGCCTCGCAAGGATATGGGCTCGCCGTTCCGGACCATGACCTTGGAAGAACGAGCTATTTTCCAAGGACTGATCGATTCGTTCTACCACCGCTTCTTAAGCGTCGTGCAGGAGGGGCGGCCTCACCTCCAGATGGATCAGATCAAGAAGCTGGCCGATGGACGTATTTATGCCGGGGATCAGGCGAAGGCGGCAGGACTGGTCGATGAAATCGGCTACCTGGAAGATGCCATTGACCTGGCGAAGAAGAAAGCGGGAGTGACGGAAGCCCGGGTCGTCACGTACAAACGCCCCGGGGAGTATTCTAACAACATGTATTCCAAGATCCTGATGCCCGGCCCGCTGGCAGGTCTGGCGGATCTTGATCTGATGTCGTTTGTTCGAGGGGGCACGCCACAATTCATGTATCTGTGGATGCCGTGATCAAAGAATTGACGGTCGCATCAATTCAGCATTGACGCCGTTGTGCTTCTGAACGAGTTCAGCAATGAATCACTGTTTCAATGACTCACTCAATCAATTGTTCCATACTGCCATCGGGCGTCGGACGCTGCTTGTGCAGGGAGCACTCGGTGCGGGGCGGTTGTACGGCTTGCTGGGCATCGGATCGACGGCGGGCCTCGTCTCGGCATTGGCGGGATGTTATCGTGCGCCGGGAACGGCGCGTGATCAGCTGATTTTTTTCTCGGAAGAGAAAGAAATGCAGTTCGGACTGGAAGCGTACCGGGATGTATTGCGTCAGGCCCGTCTCAGCGACAACGCGGAGATCAATGCAATGGTGCAGCGTGTCGGGCAGCGAATTGCAAAGGCCGCCAACAAGCCGGAGTATCAATGGGAATTCGCCGTCATCGAAGATGACAAGACGGTCAATGCGTTCTGTCTCCCCGGCGGGAAAGTCGCCGTCTTTACCGGCATCCTGAAGGTGACTAAGGGGGAGGCCGGACTCGCCACCGTAGTCGGTCATGAGGTGGCGCACGCGCTGCAGCGTCACGGGGTTGAACGCATGAGCCGCAGCATCATCGACCAGATCGTCCAGTTGGGAGCCATCGGGGCTGCGGCGTCGGGGAAGGCGGCGGGAGGTGCCGGCGCAATCCAGGGATTATTGGGCGCCTACGGAGTCAACGTCTCCCTGCCGTTCAATCGGAAGCAGGAGTCAGAGGCGGATTACATCGGACTCCGACTGATGGCCGAGGCGGGTTATGATCCTCGCGAGGCGGTCCCCTTTTGGGAGCGGATGAGCGGGTGCCCCAGACAGATGATCGGCAAGGTCTGTTTCCGCTCGCAGCAAGCCATTCCTGAGTTTCTCTCTACACACCCGTCGGATGTCGCCCGGATCAATGACATCGAAGCCTGGCTGCCCGAGACATTGAAGTACTACCAGGGTCCGGGAGGCGGCGGGCAGCCCACACCAATTCCCTACCGGCCTCTGATCGGGCCCATGCCGCAACCCAGTTGACTAGGCGGTAGGGACTCTATGCCGAAACGCACGGATATCAAGTCCATTCTCATGATCGGGTCGGGCCCGATTATCATCGGGCAGGCCTGTGAGTTCGACTATTCGGGGACTCAGGCCTGCAAGGCTCTGAAGGAGGAAGGCTACCGAGTCATCCTGATCAACAGTAATCCTGCCACGATCATGACGGATCCTGAGCTGGCCGACCGGACCTATGTGGAGCCTATTACGGTCGAGGTGGTGGAGAAGGTGATCGATCGAGAGCGGCCCGATGCCTTGCTCCCCACCATGGGAGGGCAGACGGCGCTCAACGCGACGGTGGGGTTGGTGAAGCGCGGAGTGTTGGACAAGTACGGCGTCGAGCTGATCGGCGCGTCGGCCGATGCCATCCATAAGGCGGAAGATCGAGAAGCCTTCAAGCTGGCGATGCAGCGGATCGGCCTACGTGTGCCCAAGAGCGGCACGGCGCACAACCGCAATGAAGCGGTTACGATCCTGGAAACGGTGGGATTCCCGGCCATCATTCGTCCGTCCTTTACGATGGGTGGAACCGGCGGGAACATCGCTTACAATCGGGAAGAGTTCGAACGGCTGATCGATTGGGCCTTGGCAATGAGCCCGGTCAGCCAGGTGCTCATCGAGGAATCGGTCATCGGATGGAAAGAATACGAGTTGGAAGTCATGCGCGATCTGAAGGACAACGTCGTGATCGTGTGTCCCATTGAAAACCTCGATCCCATGGGCGTGCATACGGGCGACAGCATCACGGTGGCGCCGGCCATGACGTTGACCGACAAAGAGTACCAGCGGATGCGGGATGCGGCGCTCAGGATCATCCGCGAAATCGGGGTCGACACGGGTGGGTCGAACATCCAGTTCGGGGTCAATCCGGCGAATGGGGAAATGGTCGTGATCGAAATGAATCCCCGCGTTTCCAGGAGTTCAGCGCTGGCGTCCAAAGCAACCGGGTTTCCCATTGCGAAGATTGCTGCGAAGCTGGCAGTGGGCTATACGCTGGATGAAATTACAAACGATATCACGGGTGTGACCAAAGCGTCGTTCGAACCGACGATCGACTATGTGGTGGTGAAGATTCCGCGCTTTGCCTTCCAGAAATTTAGGGGCGCCGACCCCACCTTGACGACGCAAATGAAGTCAGTCGGTGAAGTGATGGCGATGGGGCGGACGTTCAAGGAAGCGTTGCAGAAGGCCATTCGATCCCTGGAACTCGACCTCAACGGGCTGGGTTCCAAGTTCGGACTTGACCGGGGGATTCCCGCGGAGTTCAACCGGGAAGAGGCGCTGGGGACAATCCGCCGTCTGCTTCGCACGCCGCTCCCGGAACGACTGTGGTATCTCGCCGATGGGATTCGATTGGGACTCGAGAACGAAGAACTCTTCGCGCTCACGAAGATCGATTCATGGTTTTTGGAGCAGATCAGGGAGCTGATCGGATTTGAGCGAACGCTCGTTGAGATGGCCGGCCAAGCATCGATGGCGCTGACCGACGGCTTGCTCTGGGAGGCCAAGGAACGTGGATTCTCGGATGAGCGGATGGGGCTCCTACTCGGCGTCGAACCGTCGGCAATTCGTCGCAGGCGGATGGGGGGCGAGGGAGGCGCGACCGTTGGAAGGACAGTGACCTACAAGCGCGTGGATACGTGCGCTGCGGAGTTTGAAGCCACACGCCGTATCTCTACTCCACCTATGGTAGTGAATGCGAAGCCCGCCCATCAGGCCGGGAAAAGGTCGTGATTCTCGGAGGTGGGCCCAATCGAATCGGGCAAGGGATCGAATTCGACTATTGCTGTGTGCATGCTGCGATGGCGCTTCGGGAGGAACAGATCGAGACCATCATGGTGAACTGCAACCCGGAAACCGTGAGCACGGACTATGACACGTCGGATCGGCTCTACTTCGAACCCCTCACGGAAGAGGATGTTCTCAACATCGTGCATCGGGAGCAACCGATGGGGGTGGTGTTGCAGTTCGGAGGACAGACCCCCTTGAAATTGGCCCTCCCCTTGTCCAGAGCCGGTGTCAGAATTCTCGGTACGAGTCCCGAGGCGATCGATTTAGCGGAAGACCGTGAACGGTTCCGCGGTCTCCTGACCAAACTCGGGCTGCGGCAGGCCGAGAGCGGAATCGCCCGATCGGCCGACGAGGCCGTGCGTATCGCGGGCATGATCGGGTACCCAGTCATGGTGCGTCCTTCCTATGTGTTGGGCGGCCGGTCTATGCAGATCGTGTTCGATGAAGCCGGTCTTCTCGAATATATCAGCTCGGCCGTGAAAGCCTCGCCCAAACATCCCGTCCTCATCGATAAGTATCTGGCTGACGCGATAGAAGTCGATGTCGATGCGATCTCTGACGGAAAGACGGTGGTGGTGGCCGGGATCATGGAGCATATCGAAGAAGCCGGGGTCCATTCCGGCGATTCGGCCTGCTCGCTGCCTCCCTATACCTTGGAGACGGCGATCGTATGCGACATCAAGCGGCACATGACAGTGCTGGCCTTGGAACTCGGCGTGGTCGGGCTCATCAACGCGCAGTTTGCCGTGAAAGACCAGACAATTTACGTTCTCGAGGTGAATCCACGCGGGTCGCGAACTGTTCCGTTCGTGAGCAAGGCGATCGGCGTGCCACTCGCAAAATTGGCGATGAAGGTGATGCTTGGGCGGACCCTTACGGACCTCGGGTTTACGCAGGCGCCGCAGCCGGTGCATCTTTCGGTCAAAGAGGCGGTGTTCCCGTTCAACAAATTTCCCGGTGTGGACGTCTTGTTGGGGCCGGAGATGAAATCGACTGGGGAGGTGATGGGCATCGACAGTGATTTCGGCTGGGCGTTTGCCAAGTCACAGGCCGGGGCCGGTGCTGCGCTGCCGAAGTCAGGGACTGCCTTTATCAGCGTGAAGGAGTCCCATCGGCATGTGGCGTTGGATGTTGCCAGGCGACTACGAACACTCGGATTTCAGATTCAGGCGACCGGTGGAACGGCCGGGTTTCTGAGAGGGCACGGTGTCGAAGTGGCCACGGTCAACAAGGTGCGGGAAGGGCGGCCCCACATCGTGGACCATATCAAGAACGGGGAGGTCGCGCTTGTGATCAATACCGTGCGGACCGCGGCCGCTCACTCTGACTCGCTGTCGATACGGCGAGAGGCGTTGCACAAGGGGTTGTCCTACTACACCACGATGCGTGGGGCGCTGGCCGCCGTGCTTGGCATCGAAGCGATCGTCAGGAAAGAGCTGTCCATCCGATCGTTGCAGGAGCATCATCAACCGTAATTAATGCAGGAGTAACGAGCGCATGCCGACACCGATCACGAAAAAGGGCTATGAGGCGTTGAAAGCCGAATTGGATCGTTTGAGGAAGGTCGAACGACCCAAAGTCATCGAGGCCATTGCAGAAGCCCGCGCCCATGGCGATCTGAGCGAGAATGCCGAATATGATGCGGCCAAGGAGCGGCAGGGATTCATTGAGTCCCGGATTTCCGAAATCGAAACCAAGCTGGCCGATGCCCGTGTCGTTGAAATTATGGGGCGGACCACCGAAACCGTGGTCTTTGGCGCGACCGTGTCCGTCATCGAGCAGGAATCCCAATCAAAGAGGCAATATACGCTCGTCGGCCAGGACGAAGCCGACATGAAGTTCAACCGGATCTCGGTACAGTCGCCGGTGGGGCGAGCGCTCATTGGAAAGCGGGTGGGTGATTTCGTCGAGGTGAAGACTCCCGTCAAGCTGGTTGAATACGAGGTGGTGGAGATCAAATTCGAGGAATTCTAACGTGCCGGCGGCCCGCCCTCTCATTACACTGCTGACCGATTTCGGCGAGCGCGATTGGTTTGTGGCCAGCATGAAGGGTGTGATCCTGACGATCAACCCCGATGTCCGTATTGTGGATGTTTCCCATCAGATCGCTCCCCACCAGATAGCAGAAGCCGGGTACGTGCTCAAGTCCTGCTACAGGCACTTCCCGGAAGGGACAATTCATGTGTGCGTTGTCGATCCTGGTGTCGGGAGCGACCGGCGTCCGCTGCTCGTCTCTTCCTCACGCTATTACTTTCTCGCCCCGGACAACGGACTGCTCAGTTATGTGATGAAAGAGGACGATGGAGTCGAGGTGCGGCAAATCGAGAATAGACAGTACCGGCTAGACTCTCCGGGAAAAACGTTCGATGGACGCGATGTGTTCGCTCCCGCTGCCGCTTGGCTGGCGAAAGGGATTCCCGTCTCGTCGTTTGGTCATGTCATTGATGATCCGGTGACGTTCACGATTCCTCAGCCGAGATGGGAGGGCAGCACATTGGCCGGCACCATCGAATATGTCGATCGGTTCGGCAATCTGATTTCGAACGTGACGGTTGACCATCTGCGTGAATTTCGAACAACGGAAGGGCAACGACGGCTGACCATTCAAGTGGGCCCCTTTACCATTGATGGGCTGGTAGCCAGCTACAGCGAGGGGAGATCAGAGACGCCATCCGCCCTCATCAACAGCTGCGGCAAGCTGGAGATCTTCCTCGATAGCAATAGTGCGGCAGAGGACATGAGGATTGGCGTCGGAGGGACGATTCGACTCAGCTTGTCGAAGTGAAGCTTATCCCAGAGCCTTGTCGATGCAATCGCACACATGACTCGCAAACGGGAACGAGCACGTGAAGGCGGGGGAGACGGCGTTCAGGACGTGCATGGATCGGTCATCGCCCTCCAGGACGAAATCCATTTCGAGTTTCTTCTTCGTGATGTCCAGTAGCTGGGCTCTGATCCCGGGACGTCCCCAATTTTGATAGTGTTCTTCCTTGACACCATCGGCAAGAACCGAGGCCAGCGACACCATCTTCCTCCTCGAATACTTGGCGATTTCTTCTACGGCAAGTCGCCGGTAGTCGAAGTGTGCGCCCGTCAGCAGGCCCAAGCATCGTCCGGCGACCTCTATCAGCTCCGCCATCTTGAAATTGCTGAATCCATCGTAGTTCTCCCGCCAGAAGGCCGGAATGGCTGTCGGGCCGATCTTGGCTTTTCCGTCTGCGGTAATCGTGAAATGAACACCCAGGAACGGGTTTCGAAGGTCCGGAACAGGGTAGATATTGGTGTGAATCGAACCCGGCGGCTCATTGGAATAGAGGTAGAGCCCTTTGAAGGGCAGGATGCGATACTTTTCAGAAAACCCATAGTCCATGGCGATCTTATCGGCGTAGAGGCCTGCTGCATTGACGACGTAACCGGCCTCGATCCGGTCTCTGTTGGTGCGAACCTGCCGGTCCTCTCGTCCGAGATAGATCGTGTCGAAGTGAATCTGGATGCCCTCGCGGAGGGCATCCAGATGAATGGCATCCATCACTGGCAGAGGATTCACCGTCGAGGTGCGTGGCGAAAACAGCGCTCGTTGGTAGGTTCTCACCCTGGGTTCGATTTGCTTCGCCTCGATGTCCGTCAACTCGTGCAATTCAATGCCATTGGCCCGGCCCCGGCGGATCAATTCGTCGAGTGATTCCAAATCGCCGGCAGCTTTGGCGACCACGAGCTTGCCGCATTTATTAATGGGGATCCGTTTTGCTTCGCAATAGGCAGTCAGCTGTTCATTGCCGAGGCGGGTAAACTTGGCCTTCAGGCTGTCGGGCGAATAGTAGAATCCGGCGTGGAGGACGCCGCTGTTGCGGCCACTGGCATGCGCGCCGCAGGACGACTCTTTCTCAATCAGCATGACGCGCGCAGCCGGTCGTCGCCTCCGGAGTTCGCGGGAAATGCTGAGGCCGATGATGCCGCCGCCGATCACGAGGAAGTCACACGTGGTCATTGCATCCCATCCCCGGATGTTTCAATCCGTTCAGTATCACAACGGAAGGAATCTCATGCCTCAGGCAACGTTGCAATGGAATCCTGCAAAATCGTGACCATTCTCCGTAGATCCCTCGTGGATGTCGAGAGCGGCGGCAGCAACACGAGCACATTCCCGATCGGTCTAATTATCAACCCTTTCGTTCGGGCGGCTGCTGCAACACGGTGACCGACCCTGGCGCCGAGGGGGTAGGACTCCTTGGTGTGCTTGTCTCGCACCAATTCGATTCCCACCATCAATCCTCGCTGGCGGATCTCGCCGACATGGGGCAATTCCATGAGTAACTCCAGACCTCGTGCCATCGCGCTGATCTTCGGCGACAACCGCGCGAGAGTCTTTCCTCGGCGAATGAGCTCGAGATTGGCCAGCGCCACCGCGCAGCCGAGGGGATTGCCGGTATAGCTGTGACCGTGGAAGAAGGTCTTGAACTCCTCGTACGTTCCGAGAAAGGCCCGGTAGATCTCTTCGGTCGTCAACGTCGCAGCCAGCGGCATATAGCCGCCGGTCAGGCCCTTGCTGACCGCCAGCATGTCCGGTGTGATCCGCTCATGCTGGCAGGCAAACATCTTGCCGGTTCTCCCGAAACCGGTGGCGACCTCGTCGGCGATCAACAATACCTTGTATTTCGTGGCGAGCTCACGGATTCGCGTCAGGTAGCCGGCCGGTTGGGGGATCATGCCGGCGGCTGCCTGCATGAGCGGTTCAATGATGAAGCCGGCCAGCTCGCGATGACGTGTCTTCAGAATCCGTTCAATCGGGTCGAGGCATGCCATGGCGCATGAGGGATAGGCAAGGTTAAGGGGACAGCGGTAGCAGTAGGGCGGCTCCGCTTCGACTGTTGGAAAGAGCAGCGGTTTGAATTTGGAATGGAACAGCTCGATGTTCCCCACGCTGACGGCACCGATCGTATCGCCGTGATAGGCGAGTTTCAGATGGAGAAAGGTGTTCTTGGGGCCTGCTTCCGGATGCCGCTGCCGCCAGTATTGCACGGCCATCTTCAACGCGACCTCGACCGCCGTCGAGCCGTTATCCGAATAGAACACACGCGCAAGACCCTTCGGCGCGATGCGAATCAATGCCCGCGACAACTCGATCGCCGGTGGGTTGGAGAGGCCGAGGAGGGTGGAGTGCGCGATCTTGTCGAGTTGCTGTTTCAATGCACGGTCGAGGGCGGGATGTCGATGACCGTGGAGATTGACCCAGATCGACGATGTGCCATCGAGGTACCGTCTGCCTTCCGAATCGATGAGATAGGAACCTTTTCCACGCTCTATGATGAGCGGCTCTTCCCGCTCCCATTCCCGCATCTGGGTAAACGGATGCCACAGGTAGCGATGGTCCCAGTCGATCAATTGTTTGGTTGAGGGTTGTCGAGCCATAGTGGTCGGATGGGGGCGTCATCCGTCGGCCGTTATTCGCAAAAACCGGAGCTGAGGGTTGATCGATTGACGCATGACGAATGGCGGCGCAGCCGTCTCCCGCGCGGCGCGGATTATACGGGGGGCCGATTTCTTTGACAACCTCGGAGGCAGTTACTATAATGAAGCAATTTTTCAGAAATGAGCTAGGATTTGCAAAGCCTTATACGCAATTTCTCAATTATTGCCCATATCGATCACGGCAAATCAACCCTCGCTGACCGGTTCTTAGAAGCTACTGGCGCACTCACTGCTCGAGAGGCCAAGGATCAGATCCTCGACGCCATGGACCTTGAGCGGGAACGCGGCATTACGATCAAGGCCCATGCGGTGGCCATCCGGTACAAGGCCCAGGATGGGAAGACGTATGCCCTGCATTTGATCGATACGCCGGGACACGTGGACTTCACCTATGAAGTGTCCCGGAGCCTCGCGGCCTGTGAAGGGGCGCTCTTGCTGGTCGATGCTACCCAGGGAGTTCAGGCTCAGACCATTGCCAATGTGAACCTGGCAATGGCCAACCATCTCACCATCATTCCAGTCATCAACAAGATCGACCTCGCGAGCGCGGATGTGGAGGGGACGAAGCATTCTATCTCGGAGGTGCTCCAACTCGACGCCAGTAATGCCATACCCATCAGTGCCAAGGAGGGCAAGGGCGTGGCGGAAGTGCTCGAAGCGATCATCAAGCGTGTGCCACCCCCGTCCGGCGATTCAGATGCCCCGTTGAAGGCACTCATCTTCGATTCCTGGTTTGATAACTATCAAGGGGTGATCGTACTGATTCGAGTGGTCGATGGCGCGGTCCGGCCGGGGATGAAGATCAAAGTGATGTCCAACGACAAGACATTCGAAGTGATGGAAGTCGGACAATTTACGCCGAAGCGGGCGAAAACTTCTCAACTGCTGACCGGAGAGGTTGGCTATGTCTGCGCGAATATGCGGGAAGTGGCGGATGTCAAGGTCGGCGACACGCTGACCGATGCGATTCAACCCACGGGGACACCGTTTCCGGGATACAAGGAAGTCAAGCCCCTGGTCTTCTGCGGGCTCTACTCGACCGACACGGCGAAGTATGAGGATCTCCGGGACGCCCTCGTCAAGCTCCGGTTGAACGATTCGTCGTTTGTGTATGAGCCCGAAACCTCGCTCGCACTCGGTTTCGGCTTCCGTTGCGGCTTCCTGGGTCTACTGCACATGGAAATCATCCAGGAGCGGCTGGAGCGGGAATACGGCCTGACGCTGATTACCACGGCGCCCACGGTCGTCTATCACGTGACCACGACGAATGGTGACCAGGTGGAGATTGATAACCCGGCGGAGTTGCCTCCACCCAACAGCATTGCGGCGTTCGAGGAACCGTTCATCCTGGCAACCGTGATCACGCCGGAACGATACATGGGGGCTATCCTGCAGCTCTGTCAGGAGCGGCGCGGCATTCAGCGGAGCATGCAGTTTCTCGATCCCACGCGCGTCGTGATCAGTTACGAACTGCCGCTCAACGAAGTCATCCTGGATTTTTACGACAAGCTCAAGTCCCGGACGCAGGGCTACGCGTCGCTGGACTACGAGTTGCTGGGATATCGGGAGTCCGATCTCGTCAAGATCGACATTCTGCTCAATGGTGAAGCGGTGGACGCCCTGTCCTTCATCACCCATAAAGAGCGGGCCTACCATCGCGGGCGGCAAATAGCGGAAAAGATGAAAGAACTGATTCCCCGTCAGATGTTCGAGATTGCCATTCAGGCGGCGATCGGCAACAAGGTCATCGCGCGTGAAACCATCGGTGCGATGAAGAAGAATGTGACGGCAAAGTGCTACGGCGGTGATATCACGCGCAAACGGAAACTGCTTGAGAAGCAGAAGGAAGGGAAGAAGCGCATGAAGGCCGTCGGGAGCGTGGAGGTGCCGCAAGAAGCGTTCCTGGCGATCTTGAAAGTTGGTGAGGAATGAGTCTCGATCCGAACCACACCAGCCTTGAAAAAGTGTCCGGGTCACCCCGGGGGGGAGAACCGGCGTCGGCGTCCGGAGCGAAGCTCTCGGCCCGCAGTGGGGATCAGGCCGGGCGGAAGTCGGTGGTTCGGGAATATGCGGAAGCGATCGTCGTGGCGATGCTGCTGGCACTTGCAATCCGCGTGTTTGTGGTGCAGGCGTTCAAGATTCCGTCCGGATCGATGATTCCGACACTGCTGATCGGCGACCATATCTTGGTGAGCAAGCTGTCGTACGGCCTTCAGTGGCCGACAGATTGCAAACTCCAGTGGACGTTCCCGCCCGTCAACTGTTACACGTCCACGACCGTGGTCGCGTTCGGAAAGCCCCAACGGGGCGATATCATCGTGTTCCGGTTTCCTGGGGATGAGGAAAAGGATTTTATCAAGCGCATTGTCGGCCTGCCGGGTGATACCGTGCAGCTGCGCAACAAGGTGGTGTTCGTCAATCGGGAACCTCTCGACGACAAGACCTTTACACAGCGCATCGATCCCGGCATCATTGACGGCACGATCAACCCCCGCGACAATTTCGGTCCCGTCACGGTTCCCGAAGGATCGTATTTCGTGATGGGTGACAATCGCGATCAGAGCCTCGATAGCCGGTTTTGGGGGTACGTGCGCGAAGAAAAAATCCGCGGCAAAGCCTTTCGGATCTATTGGTCATGGAATGGGCAGGGAAATTGGACGGAGTGGGTCCGATGGGAACGATTCGGTGAGGCGATACGGTGAGGAAGAACGCGAGCGGGGCGGTGGTCTCTGAGGAGCCGAACGGGCGGAGTCAGCCGCCTTCGGCCAAAGCGCTCCGGCAGCATATTCAGCGGTTTCCGCAGACGTCCGTCCTGGTCGTCGGAGACCTGATCCTCGATCACTATGTGATGGGGCGCGTCAGCCGGATTTCTCCGGAGGCACCGGTGCCGGTTGTGCACGTCGAATCAGAGTCCCTGAGACTCGGCGGCGCGGCCAACGTCTTCAACAATATCCTGGCCCTGGGGGGGAAGGCCGACCTCTGCGGTGTCATCGGTACGGATGAAAGCGGGCGGCTCTTGATGAAGGAACTGGGCAATAAGCGATCCGGCCGAGGCGGCGTGGTCATCGACCATGATCGTCCCACGACCAAGAAAAGCCGGATCATCGCCCATAACCAGCAAATCGTCCGATATGACGTCGAAGGGCGAAGCGAATTGAAGCCGACCCTGCAGCGCAGAATTCTCCAGTATGTAGAGTCACGACTGCGTGAACTGTCCTGCGTGGTGGTGTCTGACTATGCCAAGGGGGTCGTCTCCGCGACGTTGATGTCCGAAATCACCCGATTGGCCGCCCTGCGCAGGGTTCCAGTCATTGTGGATCCGAAAGTCGAACATTTCAGTTTCTACAAAGGGGTCACCGTGATTACGCCCAACCATCTCGAAGCGACTCAGGCCGCCGGGGTGCATGGCGACGATGACCAGGCGATCAATGAGGCCGGTGCGATGATCCGTCAGCGACTGGGTTGTCAGTCGGTGCTGATTACACGAGGGGAAAAGGGCATGAGTTTATATGAAGGCGACGGGGCGTCCTGGCATCTGCCTACCCGGGCGCGGCAGGTCTATGACGTCACCGGAGCCGGCGACACGGTCCTCGGTACCTTGGCGCTGGCGCTCTCGACCGGCGCGAGCGTGAAGACCGGAGCCATGTTGGCGAATTGCGCGGCCGGTATCGTTGTAGGCATGGTAGGGACCGCGACGGTGACTCCCAAACAGTTGTCTGAGGCGCTGGGGAATGAGTAAGCATTCGCGTTCGGTGACGGTCGTCATTCCGGTTCGATACGACTCGACCCGTTTTCCCGGGAAGCCGCTGGTCATGCTCAACGGCAAGCCCATGATCCAGCACGTATACGAAAAGGCCGTGTCCTGTCGCCTCGTGTCGGACGTGTTGGTCGCGACCGACGATGATCGTATCAAACAGGCCGTCGAACAGTTCGGCGGGCGCGTCGTCATGGTGGCCGGGAACTACCGTTCGGGAACCGACCGGGTAGCGGCCGTGGCGCGCATGTTGGCGGGCGAATTTTTCGTGGATCTGCAGGGCGATGAGATTCCGTTGAACCAGGAGTTGCTGTCCGATCTCATTGAGCCCTTCATCCGGAGCGGCGCTGAGATGGGGACCTTGAAGCGGGTAGTGGATTCGACGGAGGACCTACACAATCCGTCTGTGGTCAAAGTGGTGACCGATACCCGGGGCTACGCCCTCTATTTCTCAAGGGCTCCGATTCCGTTGGTCCGGGATGATCCGGATCGCCGGGTCGTCGGGGGCCTGCACTACCTCCATTTGGGTCTGTACATGTATACGAAAGAAACCCTCCTGCGGTTTACGGCGTTGCCGACCAGCCCCCTGGAGCATGCGGAAAAGCTCGAGCAGCTCCGGGCCCTGGAGAATGGGATCCGCATCCTGGTCTGGCCAACCGAACATGCCTCCCTGCGGGTCGACCAACAGCAGGATATCGCGGGCGTGGCCGAGAAAATGCAGCAGTACGATGCCCTCAAGCGTGAATGGGACATGAAAGGGGCGGCACTGGGGCGATGAGGCTGCGATGCGGATCAGAGTGGTTCGAAGACCGTCAGAGAGGGCAACCATGAGCAAATTTATTTTTGTGACGGGTGGAGTCGTCTCGTCGCTTGGGAAAGGATTAGCCTCGGCGTCCATCGGGAATCTCCTCGAGAGCCGAGGCTTGAAGATCACCTTTCTGAAGCTCGATCCCTACATCAACGTGGATCCCGGCACGATGAACCCCTACCAGCACGGGGAGGTGTATGTTACGGACGACGGCGCTGAGACCGATCTAGACCTCGGCCATTACGAACGCTTCACCTCGCTGTCGTTGACGAGGGAAAACAATTATACGACCGGCCGGATCTATCATTCGGTCATCATGAAAGAGCGGCGGGGGGACTATCTCGGCGGGACGGTGCAGGTGGTGCCCCATGTGACGGACGAGATCAAACAAGCCATCATGCGCATTTCCAAGGGCATGGATGTCACGATCGTTGAAATCGGCGGCACGGTGGGCGATATCGAGAGCTTGCCGTTTCTCGAAGCCATTCGCCAGATGCCCTACGACGTCGGCCGGGACAACGTGTTGTACGTCCATCTGACGCTGGTGCCCTACATCGGTGCGGCCGGTGAGTTGAAGACCAAGCCGACGCAACATTCGGTCAATAAATTACGCGAGATTGGCATCCAGCCCAATATTCTCCTCTGCCGCACGGACCGCTACCTTCCCCCGGAGCTTAAGGGAAAGATCGCCATGTTCTGCAATGTCGAGAAGGACGCGGTCATTACCGCCAAAGACGTCGATACGATTTACGAAGTGCCGATCGTGTTCCGGAAGGAGGGGTTGGACAAACTTATCGTCTGGCAGCTTCACCTAGAGGCCGGTCAGCCGAACCTTCGCGAGTGGGATGAGATGGTGCAGAAGATCAAGCGCCCGAAGCATGAGATCGCAATAGCGCTGGTAGGGAAGTATGTCGGGCTGAAGGAGTGCTATAAGAGTCTCGGGGAAGCGCTGGTTCATGGGGGAATCGATCACGAAACCAAGGTCAACGTCAGCTGGATCGAATCCGAAGATGTCGAGCGGCAGGGCGCGGAGCGGGTTCTGCGCGAGGCCGACGGCATTCTGATTCCCGGTGGGTTCGGCGCGCGGGGGATTGAGGGCAAGATTGCGACGATCACCTACGCGCGGGAACGCCAGGTGCCGTTCCTCGGACTCTGCCTGGGTATGCAGTGCGCGGCGATCGAGTTTGCCCGTAATGTGGTGGGATTGACCGGCGCCAACAGCGCGGAGTTCGACGAACGCTCCCCTCATCCGGTCATTCATTTGATGCCCGATCAGCATGGAATAAGCGACAAGGGCGGAACCATGCGCCTAGGGTCATACCTCTGCAGGCTTGGCGAAGGCACGCTCGCCCAGAAGATGTACGGGGTGAGCGAGGTCCGGGAACGCCACCGGCATCGCTACGAATTCAACAACGCCTATCGGGAGCAGCTGACGGCGAAAGGGCTGGTATTGAGCGGGTTGTCTCCGGACGGCCGATTGGTCGAAATCGTCGAGTTGAAGAATCATCCATGGTTCATGGGTACGCAGTTCCATCCGGAATACAGCTCCCGGCCGCATCGCCCGCACCCGCTGTTCAGCGGTTTTGTTGGAGCGGCGCTGCGAAAAAAGGTTGGGCACTAGATGGCGTATGAGGTTCAGATCGGTTCATTCAAGGCAGGCGGCGGCCACCGGCCTTTTCTCATCGCGGGTCCCTGCGTCATAGAGAGCGAGCAGGTCGTGATGGATACGGCGGGGAGCATCGCCGAGATCGCCAAGTCGCTCGGAATTCCCTACGTGTTCAAGTCGTCGTTCGACAAGGCCAACCGGACCTCCATCACATCATTCCGCGGCCCCGGTATCGAGAAGGGCCTCGAGGTACTCAAGAAGGTGAGGGACCGGCTGGGAGTTCCCGTCCTGAGCGACGTGCATACGGAAGAACAGGCGACGGCGGCAGGCAAGGTCATCGATGTGCTCCAGATTCCCGCGTTTCTGTGCCGGCAGACCGATCTGCTCGTCGCAGCGGCAAAGACCGGCAAGGTCGTCAATGTGAAGAAGGGCCAGTTTCTCTCGCCGATCGAGATGGGCAACGCGGTGAAGAAGGTCGAGGAGTGCGGCAGTCGGCGCATTCTCCTCACCGAGCGCGGGTCGTCGTTCGGCTACAACAATCTGGTCGTGGATATGCGGTCCTTTCCTATCATGCGGAGCTTTGGCTATCCCGTCGTGTTCGACGCGACGCATAGCGTGCAGTTGCCAGGCGGCGGTGGCACGAAGTCGAGCGGGCAACGCGAGTTTGTCGAGCCGTTGGCCTGTGCGGCGGCAGGTGCCGGTGTTGACGGGTTTTTTATGGAAGTGCATCCGAATCCCGACGAGGCCCTGTCCGATGGACCGAACATGGTGCCATTGCACCAGTTGAAACCCTTGCTGGAGCGGATCCTACGTATATGCGACGCAGCAGGACCGCGAAACTGAAGCCGACCGCCCCGCCGCCTCCCAAAGCCGTCAAGAGCCTCGGGAGCCTGGGCGACGGAAAGCGTGTGCTGCAAATCGAAGCCCGTGCGGTCCAGTCCTTGATCGACCGGCTGGACGACCGGTTCGGCAATGCTGTGGATCTGCTGGCCCGGTGCAAAGGCAAAGTGGTCGTGTCGGGGATGGGTAAATCGGGCCTGATCGGCCAGAAGATTGCGGCCACGCTTGCCAGCACCGGGACCTCGGCGTTCTTTCTGCATCCCGCCGAGGGCGTGCACGGGGATCTGGGCGTGTTGGCCCGCCGCGATGCGCTGATTGCGATTTCCAACAGCGGCGAGACGCAGGAGTTGCTCCAGCTGCTCCCCTACGTGGAGCGCATGGGCATTCCGGTGATCGGCTTTACAGGACGGATGACCTCCACCCTGGCCAAGCACTGCGATGTGGCGTTGGACGTCTCGGTTGCGGAAGAGGCCTGTCCGATGGGGTTGGCGCCGACCGCCAGCACGACGGCCACGCTGGCGCTCGGCGATGCCCTTGCCGTGGCGTTGCTGCAGAAGCGCGGATTCAGGGAGGAGGACTTTGCACGATTCCATCCGGGCGGGACACTGGGGCGCCGGTTACTCGTCAAAGTGAAGGACCTCATGCATACCGGGCCGGAATTACCGAAGGTCGAAGAATCGGTCGGCGGCACAGCGGCGATATTGGAAATGACCGCCAAGAAGCTGGGCATGACCACGTTGGTCGATCAGGCGGGGACACTCGCGGGCATCGTGACGGACGGCGACTTGCGGCGATTCATCCAGCGGGGCGGGGATTTTACCAAAGCGACAGCAAGCGAGCTGGCCACCCGTAATCCCAAGACCATCGGGCCGGACGACCTGGCGGCCAAAGCAGTGGAACTGATGGAGCGGTATTCGATCACGACGCTCGTCGTCACGGACGACGGCCGGACGATCCGCGGCGTGATTCACCTGCACGATCTGCTCAAGAACGGAATCGTCTAACAGAACAATGAAACAAGGACCCTACATCGTTCTCGCATCGCTCCGAGGCTCGACGTACCAAACGCGTACGCCTTACCTCGTCGCTCGCTGCGGCCTTGCATGGTCCAGGTTTAATTGTTCTGAATTGGTTTCTTAGCCTTTTGAAGTAGGATCAGGCGATGAATCGCGTCGTGCAAATGTGGCGAGAAATCGGGCAAGAGTCGCTCAATCTGCCCAATATGCTGACGCTCGTCCGCATTCTCCTGATTCCGGTCTTTGTGATTTTCTTCATCGAGCCGACGCCGGACCGGTCGTTGATCGCAGCCGTGATTTTCACGCTGGCAGCGATGACGGACCTATTGGACGGCTACATTGCCCGGCGCACCGGGCAGGTGACGAAACTCGGCAAGTTGCTTGATCCGATCGCCGATAAGTTGCTGGTGCTCTCGGCGCTGATCCTCCTGGTCAACATCGATCGCGTCAGCGCCCTCGTGGCGATTCTCGTGATCGCGCGCGAACTGGCCGTCACCGGCATCCGCGCCATCGCGGCCGGCGAACGACTGATCATTGCGGCGGAGACGGCGGGCAAGTACAAGATGGCGCTGCAAGTCGTCGCCATTGTCCTGCTGATTCTGGAGGGGACGGGGTTGGCGGAACTCGGCAATATGCACCTGGCCGGCACGGTGACCCTGTATCTGTCCCTGGTGCTTGGCTGTATCTCCGGCGGACAGTACGTCTGGAGTTTCTGGAAGCAAGTCGTGGCGAGAGGACTTTGACCGGATGTCGACAGGGGGCCCCGGTTTGACCCGGGGCCTCAGCGTACTGCCTCTTGGATTGACCGCGGACTAAGTCGTTCGACAACGACGTGGTGTGCAGAGCAAAACCCCTCACAACCGCCTGCGCGCTTCTCTGTATTCAACTCACATTCACTGCTTGTAGCGAGAGCGGAACGCCTCCACAAATAGAGGCCTACGCCTATTCAAGTGCTCCCGCAACGGGGCATTGCCAGGACGGATCGCGCCAAGGTCGCGCCGGTGCAAACGACAACGAAGTCTCTCGCGACGGTGTCCGTTTAACGTGAGTA
>Ga0233425_10004793_pt1 | contig 22195 bp, 22 predicted proteins | sample Watercolumn_Towu_2_FD_181712 | JGI IMG/M metagenome (GOLD analysis project Ga0233425, IMG submission 181712) | Freshwater microbial communities from Lake Towuti, South Sulawesi, Indonesia - Watercolumn_Towuti2014_140_MG | ecosystem: Environmental > Aquatic > Freshwater > Lake | place...
AGGACTTATTACCCCGCCTGTACGGCGTTGCCGATACTTCACAATGGGTAGCGCTTCCATTGTCGTATCATCTTTATTACAGCTTGTTAAAGAACTACCTTATCCCTTAACTTCACGGCACAAACAGGGGCACAAAGATCAAAATGGATTTTAAAGCTCTTTTGGATTGACGGCAGGCCGGGATTCCGCTGAGAGTTCATTGCCTTCATGTGAAACCATCACTTTGCGATAATAGGGATCCTCCTGCCAGGCTTTATACCGAAAGAGCAAGGCCAGTCCCGGAATTGCAACCAGGGTGCAAAAGACGAAGAAATGAACCCATCCCACCCGTTCGGCCAGATAGCCCGTCGGCGATGCGATAATCACCCGTGGGATGCCCATGAGACTGCTCAAAAGCGCATATTGTGTGGCGGTAAATCTTTTATTGCAAAGGCTTGCCATAAATGCTATAAAGGCGGAAGCGCCCATGCCGCTGGTGAAATTTTCAAAGGCGACCGTAGCCACCAGTACAGAATACTTGTGGCCTGCTGAAGCAAGCACGGAAAAGGCAAGGGTCGAGCACGCCTGGAGGATTCCAAAAATCCAGAGTGCACTGTGAAGCCCCATGCGTAAGAGAAGGATTCCCCCTAACAGACCACCCACAATAATGGCGATTATGCCGAATGTCTTTGCAACGACGGCAAGATCGGTCTTTGAAAATCCTATCTTCAGGATAAACGGGGTCGTCATGTTTGCCGCCATGACGTCACCAATTTTATAGAGCAGGATAAAGGCCAGAATTTCGAATGCCCCCCTCCTCCTGAAATAATCGGTAAACGGCTCTATCACGGCCTCACGGATGGTTTTGGGCGGGATTATCTGTCCGTCAGGGTTTGGCCCTAAAAATGTGGTAATCATGCCAATGAAAAGCGAAGCGGCAAGCAGCAGGTAAACGTAATTCCAGGGAATCCGGTCGGCAAGAAACAAGGCAAATGCGCCGGAGATGAGCATACCTATGCGATAACCATTCGAGGCAAAAGAAGAGCCTAAACCAAGTTCTTCGTCTCTTAAAAGTTCCCGCCGATAGGCATCGATGACAATATCCTGGCTTGCGCTGAAGAATGATACGAGCGAGGCGAGAAATGCCACAATCCAGGGGGATTCAGCAGGTCTCACCAGATAAAACGCCCCGATAGCAAACAGAAGGAGAATCTGGGAAATCAGCATCCACCCGCGCCTGCGACCCAGAAACGGAGGCACATAGCGGTCGAGAAAGGGCGACCAGAGGAACTTGACCGTGTAAGGAAGTCCGACTAAGGAAAACATCCCGATGACTGCAAGATTCACCTTTTCATCAGTCATCCACGCCTGAAGCGTCGAGCCAGTAATGAGCAGGGGAATGCCGGAGCTTATGCCCAGGAAGAACGTAACCAGCATCCGCCAGCTAAAAATTATCCGTAAGATAGGAACTTGCATAAACTTTAAATCGGTATTTCGGCAACTTTCTTACATCACCAGACTCCATGTAGGGGCAGGTTTGAAACCTGCCCCTACATGGATGCCCTTTGCGGTTTTCGCTGATTCAATCGCCCTTGATTGAACCGAAACATTTGGTATGGTTAGGATGGGTCAAACGAAGCAGATCCATCAACATCGTACTGCCGTCGGTAATCATTTTTTTGTTGGGTGCACTTCACTTCACCCAACATAACTTAAATTTCGCAACAATACTTCTCGATAAAATATCTAAATGATCTATTTTTCTCTCTTGCTTTTTCAATTGAAAAACACTTTAAAATTTCTATCATAAAATCTATTCTTGAAGCGAACTTTTTAGAGAACATGTCGTTAAATTGTTCTTTAGTAATAGTATCTGTAACATTAAAAAGACGTATCCCTAGTTTTCCGGAACTTTCACCATCCAATCCGGCAAGATACCAACTTTCTATTTCCTGTATCACTACAATTATTCTGTGTTTATCAATATTTTTTAATTTACCTTGTATTTTTTGCTTTTTGTCGGATACACAAGGTGAATCATTAATATCTCTTACATAAATATAGTCATTATTCATTGCCTTAATACTTTTGATGAAATTGTCAATATATTCTTTCTTTCGACCTGCATATGGTCTTACCTCCACAGAATTATACTTTTCAACAAATTTGGGTTTTATTATCCTTTCAAAAAATCTTACATCATCGTCCCCTTCAACCCAGATGTATAACCTTTTATATCCCAAACCTACACCTCCAGTAAATTTTGTACATAGAGTTCTTCAATTCCTATTTCATTCTTTAGAAATGTTTTTACTTCCTCTTTATCGGCTGGTCTAGAAATGGTAGAAAAGCCATCTTTATCACGAGAAACAAGTAAAATATTCTCTAAATCTGCATTTTTTACCATTTCTGGATTATGAGTAGTAACAATAATCTGCTTTTTTATAGAGGCGTCTTTCATCATGTTTATCATTTTTGAAATGAGGTGTGGGTGTATGTTTCTTTCAGGTTCTTCAATTATAGTTAATGGCTTATCCTCAAAATATAAGGCAATAATTAAAGCAGTTATATTAATTGTACCATCAGAGATTAAAGATGCTGGCAAATAATGTCTTTTTGTGTATACTTCTCGTAATTTAAAAAGTAAAGACTTATCTGCAAATTTTTCTACGTCTAAATTATCTACAAACGGCAAAAGATCTCTTACCAAATTAGAAAACTTCCTCTCTTTTTCCCTGTTTTCTATGATATTTTTTAGGACAATTGCCAAATTGCCACCTTCTTCCTCCAAATCAGCTTTTCCAGTTATGGGGGTAGCTTTTTTAGGTATTTTTGGATCAAAATCGTATATTGAAATATCACTAAAAAGAGGAGGCATAAAAAAAGACGAACGCCCTACAAGAAGGAGAGTTTTCGGTTCCAATTTTTCTTCTTTCAAAAATGGTGGGATTACGTCATCTTCTTTTATCGGAAGTTCCTGGGGAAGTTTTAAAGATTCAATATTGATTTTTCTGTTAACATTAGAAAGAATAGTTTCTCCCTGTCCAAGTTTTTCTTTTTCTTCAATTTCCTTCTTTCGTATTTCTAATTTAACGAGATCAAATTTTTGCGTTAACTTGTCTTCGGCAATATCAAATCCTCTCCCCTTTTTTTTAAACTTTATAGCAAACTTATAAACCGTTTCGTATACTTGTATTCCTATTAGCCCGGTTTCCTTTCCTCTTGCTGCAACTCTTCCATATTTCTGGTCAGAAACAATTTCAACCGAAAGGCCCTCACATGAACCAATATTTATGTTTCTGAGATATTCAATGCCTCCTTGCATAGATATTGCATTATTCAAGCCATCATTTGTTATGTCTCTAAGAAATTTAAAGATTTGTATAAAATTAGATTTTCCTGAGGCATTGGCACCAATTAAAATATTGAAATTACCAAGTTCTACTTCCAAATTCTTGAAACTCTTGAAGTTTGTTATTTTAATTTTTTTAATAGACATGGTCGCCCCATTTATAATTTATATTTTTAATTAAAGAAAAATATATTGCAATATATCTCTACAAATACCTTTTATCCAAATCCACCATAGATTTGTTCCGTTAATGTTTGTTTTTTTGTGCGTAAGCTGCTTACCAAATTTTCCTTTCTGTAAAAACGATGCATTTCAACCCAAAACCCAAGATAGGATTTTAGGACGAGAGATCCGTGATAAAATTTGTACAAATTTTCAGTCGAGTAGGTTGGGTTGAGGTACGGAACCCAACAAATAAACTACCATACGACCTCAAATCCCTCTAACTCCAGTTCCCTTAAGGATTCATCCCGGCTTATTAAAGGAAATTCAAATGCATTGAAGTGGCAGCAATTAACCTATCCCAGGGGTCTGCAACCGTCTCTCTTGGAATTTTCCTACTTTTTGCTTTTATGGAAAGGTTAGGGTCGTCTGTCATATACCAAATTAATGTGTGAGTGTCAGTTACATACGGCATTACCATTTTTCCTCAAGTTTTTTAAGCAACTCTTGACGTGCTTCCTTAATATCCTCACTCGAAATCCTTATGCCTTTCCAGATACCTCCCGCAACAAGCAAAGGCTTCTCGCGCTTTTCCTTCTTCAATTTTAACGATTTTACATAGGTAGATATTTTAACCAAAGCCTGCCGCGGTTGGTAAGGGTCATATTCAATATATTTTTTACCCCGTAACGCAGCTAAATCTTTTTGGGTTACCCCCTTTTCTACAAGGGGGATAAGAGGCTTACCAATTTTTAGGGCATATCCTATTTCTTGCTGTACCCAATTTGACCTGATACCATTTCGTGTTTGCAAAACAACCACACAATCAGCATTATCAAGATTCGTAAACACTTTCCTATCAAGCTTTTGACCCGGAGTCAGATACCATTCCGCAACGAATACCTTTATTCCAAATTTTGTAAGGATGTTTGCAAGTGTTATCGCCAATTTCCAATCTCGCGTACTGTGGCTTATAAAAACTTTGTACGCCATTTATATCTCCTCCTTTTCCTATCTTCATTTCGTCTGACTGTCAATAACAGCATTGCAGGTATCCCTTACAAATAACTCTTATCCAACCCCACAAGTGATTCGTTTTGTTTTTCCATCAATGCGTGTTTCTTTGCAAGTTTGCTGTGACGTCTGCCATAGGCGGCGTAAATGATCGAACCTATCGCCAGCCACACAATAAGTCTGAGCCACGTTGAAAATTCTAAGCGGATCATCATGTATCCACAGAATAGTATGCCCAGGATAGGTATTACCGGCACAAAGGGACACTTAAATGCACGGGGATGGTGCGGGTCTTTGATGCGCAGGATGATGACTGCGGCAGAAACAAGGCAGAAGGCGAGGAGCGTACCGATGTTGACCAATTTTGCAATTTCTTCTATGGGGAAGCAACTGGCAGTAATTGCAACGCAAGCGCCAACAATGATAGTCGAGATATGAGGTGTTCCAAAACGGGGATGAACGGCCGCGAAGAGTCGTTCAGGAAGGAGACCGTCCCTGGCTATGGCCCATAATATCCTGGATTGGCTCAAGAGTAAGACAAGCAACACACTGGTCAGCCCTGCTACGGCGCCGACCGAGATGAAAAAGGATACCTTGACCAGCCCGTACCGCGTGAAGGCATCTGCCAGCGGCGCATCAATATTAATGTCCTTGTAATAAACCATGCCGGTAAGGATTGCGGTTACTGCAATGTATAAAATAGTACAGAGCACCAGAGAGACGATGATGCCGATAGGCACGTCCCTCTTTGGATTTCTCGCCTCCTGTGCTGTCGTTGAAACCGCATCGAAACCGATGTAAGCAAAAAACACGTACGCTGCGCCAGTACCAATACCACCAATGCCAAAAGGTGCAAATGTCGAAAAACTGTTGCCCCAATTATCGTTCTTTACGTAAAACCATCCCATAAAAATTACCAACAATATTACCGCAAGTTTTACTCCAACGATGATACTATTGAAACGGGCGCTTTCTTTTATGCCAACGACCAGCAGGGCGGTGATAACAACGATGATCAGTCCTGCGGGAAGATTGAAGACGATGGGAATACCATGGAGAAACGGCACACTGTGGACAAACATGTCCTTCGCCTGGTGAGACAATGTCCAGTAATCAGTGGTAAGCCATTGGGGGATATGCAACCCAAAAAGTCCGATTAATTTTACAAAGTAGTGAGACCACCCTACTGCTACAAGGCTCGATGCAAGGGAATACTCCAAGATGAGGTCCCATCCGATAATCCAGGCAAAAACTTCACCTAACGCTGCATAAGAGTACGTATAAGCGCTGCCTGCCAGGGGAACCATCGATGCGAACTCTGCATAGCACAGCGCCACAAAGATACAGGCGAGGCCGGAAAGGACAAACGAAAGGATCAAGCTGGGACCCGCATACTCCTTGGCGGCCAGACCTGTCAAGACAAATATGCCGGCGCCAATGACAGCGCCAATGCCCAGGGCGGTAAGCGAGAACGGGCCAAGTACCCGTTTGAAGTGGTGATGGTTAGATTCTTCTACAAGGTCACGTAATGCCTTCTTTGCGAACAGTTTTTTCATTGTTTTGAAAAATAACCTTTAACCACAGAACACACGGAGTAGTTTTCTATCAAACCACTGCATACCATGGTTAAGTTATTCCGTTTAAGTCCCCCCTAACAAAGGGGGATTCAGGGGGTTGTGTTTTTTCTTGGCTATTCCCCATTTTTATGAGGACAAGTTTACACCCCCCCTCGCCCTCTATAGTAGGTCAGGTGTCCTAGCCTGACATTATGATGGCAAGCGGGGACGCTTGTCCTACACGGGGAATTCTCTATGCCATACATCTTATAACCCGCTTAAATAATAATGAAAATCCCTCTACAATCAAATTCGGCTACCTTTGGCAGAGACTTTTAAGCTCCCCTCTAATAAGAGGGACTGGGGGGGGTTGCGGAAAATTTACACACCCCTGTATCCCCTCTTTTTAGAGGGGAATTATAAAAGATTGGAATTCCTGAACATTCAATTAATATTCAGAAGAAATACTTCTGTTTTCTGGCTTCTTACTGCTGACTTCTGTATTTTATACTTTTTCTATGAGGTGTCCGAGTTTTTCTTTCTTCGTCTGCAGGTATTGTTTGTTTTCCTCTTTAGGCTCTGTAATAATAGGCACCCGTTCCACGATTTCAAGTCCATAACCGTTAAGGGCTGCAAACTTTTTTGGATTATTCGTAAGTAACCGCATCTTTGTTATGCCCAGGTCCCTCAGGATTTGCGCGCCAATGCCGTAATCGCGTTTGTCGGCAGGAAATCCGAGCTTTTCATTTGCCTCGACGGTATCCAATCCCTTTTCCTGTAGCAAATAAGCGTGCAGTTTATTCTCCAGACCGATACCGCGTCCCTCCTGCCGCATATAAAGCAGCACGCCCTTCCCTTCCTTTTGTATCATGCGAAGGGTATTGTGGAGCTGCTCTCCGCAGTCACAGCGAAGAGAGCCGAAGATGTCGCCTGTCAGACATTCATCGTGCACCCTTACCAGCACCGGTTCATTATGCAGCGGAGACGGGATATTTCCGCTCTCGCTGCCGATGCCCAAGCAAAGGGCAAGATGGAGGTATTCATCAACGAAGGAGCGGTACAGGTGAAGCGTAAAGTTTCCATAGATTGTGGGCAATTTTACGGTAACCCGCTTTTCAATCAATCGTTCCTGTTCGTGCCGATATTTAATAATATCTGCAATGGTACAGACTTTGAGATGATGCTTTTCAGCGAACTTTCGGAGTTCCGGAAGTTTTGCCATATTCCCGTCTTCTGTCATAATCTCACAGATAACCGCGGCGGGTTTGAGTCCTGCAATGCGCGCCAGGTCTACCGCGCCTTCTGTGTGTCCTGTCCTGACCAGCACCCCTCCTCTCTGCGCCTTTAAGGGAAAAATATGGCCTGGTCTGACGAGGTCTTCCGGTTTTGTCTTATCGTCAATAGCAGCTAATATCGTTGCAGCCCGGTCTCTAGAAGAAACGCCCGTAGTGATCCCGTCTCTTGCATCGATGGAAACGGTAAAAGGCGTCTGAAAATTAGATGTGTTATGGGAGACCATTGGATAGAGATCAAGGGCCTCCGCCCGTTCAGCGTTAATTGAAAGGCAAAGAATACCCCGTGCGTGAGTGAGCATAAAATTGATTGCCTCCGGAGTTACCTTTTCCGCTGCAATGGTAATGTCCCCCTCGTTTTCACGGTTAGCATCATCGACCAGAATGATCATTTTGCCTTGTTTCAGATCTTCAACGACCTCTTGTATTGTGTTAAATCGCATTAAGAACACCTCTCATAATTTAATGTACAGGAATTTCAAACCTTATATCGTAGCATGCCGGACAACCCCCTGAATCCCTCTTTTCTAAGGGGGATGCTGTTAAGTCCCCCTTAGAAAAGGGGGATTCAAGGGGTTGTTTTTATTGAACATTTGCTACATATCAAAAAAGTCGCTGCCAAAGACAGCCTAATGTAAATTTCTCTTAATAGTATTAAAAAAGGCGGGCAATGTAAAGTATTTTGTTTAATGCAGAGGGTTGTCCAAAAAGTTCGATTTTCATATTACCATTGCGAGCAGGAGCGAAGCAATCTATTTTGAAACCCTTTGAAATCAAGGGATTGCTTCAGTCGTTCCTCCTTCGCAATGACATGGTAATAACTTTTTGAACAACCCATTACAATTGTTTTACACCCCTGTACACATAGAAAAATCCAGAGACACAAGTGAAAGCAACCGTTGCCCACCAGATGGTGGTTAGGGCAGGTACGGGAACATGGTTTCCAACAATCACCGATATAACAGCGATAATTTGAAGAAACGTTGACGCCTTACCCAGTATCGTTGGCTGGCAATTTACCCTGCCGATAATAAGGAGTAACGCAATGGCGCCAACGATAAGTAAGAGATCTATACAAACAATAATCATTGGAATCCAAATGGGAAATCTTGGTTCCGGCCATATACGGTCAGAGGAAAGTATGATGCAGGAAATCACAAGAACGAGCTTATCTGCAAAGGGGTCCAAATACACGCCTAATTTTGTTACTTCGTTCCTTTTTCGAGCTATATAACCGTCCAGCACATCACTAAACCCAATGATCAATATGATAAAAAGGCAAATATAACGGTAATGACTGTTGTGCTGGACCTGTGTTATACAAAACACAAGCGGAGGAATACAGCATATCCTGCTCAGACTGATCTTGTTAGAAAGGGTTAACACAGGAAAAAACCTCCGATTATTTATGCGGCTTATACGATTTATGGCATAGAGACTCCCCTAGTTAAGGGGGACTCGAACGGAATAACTTGACAAACTCAATAAACCAAAAAGGGGGTTCGCTTAATCCATCCTTATTACCTTCGCGGGTTCAAGTTGCAAACTGGAACCCGCGAAGGGGCAATAAATGTGAGGAAAACGATGTACTATTGCTTATCGCACAAATTCAACTTCGCTCTGAATACAAGACTTTGCCGTTTGTTTTTTACGTTCCTTATACCAGGTCACAAACAAACGGATGCCTTGTTCAATAGGTACTTTCGGTTGATAGTGTAAAAAACGTTCTGCCTTTTCAATATCCGCATAGGTCCTATGCATGTCCCCAGGCTGCTCTGAAAGCCTTTTGATTTGTGCTTTTTTCCCTAATTCCTGCTCAATGAGATCAATGAGTTTTTTCAATTGAATTGGCTTTGAGTCCCCCAGATTAATGACCTCGAAATCAAACTGCTTATCCAGTACAGCAACCACACCATCGATAATATCGGAAAAGTAGGTATAATCACGTTCGGTCGTCCCGTCGCCGTACATCGTGATCGGCTGATTACGATCAATGAGTTCTGTAAATTTTCGTATGGCAAGGTCTGGCCGCTGCCGCGGGCCATATACCGTAAAAAATCTGAGGCAGGAAATCGGCAGTCCATAAAGGTGGTGATAGTTGTAACAGAAAAGTTCGCCTGCGCGTTTTGTTGCTGCATACGGGGATATGGGTTCGTTCACCGGGTCGTCTTCTGAGAAAGGAACCTTTTTGTTGTTCCCGTAAACCGATGAAGACGAACCGAAGATAAACTGCTTGACCTTGTAAATCCGGGAAAGTTCGAGCATATTCAGCGTCCCCCTGCAGTTGACCTCTTCGTATAGCAACGGTCGTTCGATAGATGGCCTTACACCAGCGTATGCCGCCAGATGAATGACCTTTTCTATGATATGTTTCTCAAATATTTCCTGACATGCGGACGTATTACAAATGTCGGCCTCACACAAAGTCAAATTTGAATCCCGAACAGCCTTGGAAATATTTTCTCTTTTATATGACGGCAGATAAAAGTCATTAAAATTATCAATAATAACTACCTTTTTACCCTGTGAGAGTAAACGTTCGACCAGATGAGAACCAATAAAACCCGCGCCGCCGGTAACGAGGATTGTCATAAGATAAATTGTCCTTTCTGATTTATCGTATTGTGGTATTTAGGTTTAATATAGCAGAGGAGTCACCGTAGTCAAGCGAAAAACAACTTTGGCTTGACACGTCCATTTTTTCATTGTACGATTTATCGAATTTAATATTATCCAACCGTAAAGACACTAAAGTACAATAATAATAGTTTTGTAGGTTGGGTGAAGCGGAGCGCACCCAACAAAATTAAATAATAAAGATGGGTTCGCTTCGCTTAACCCATCCTACAGACCGAAGATGTTATGGACAAAAAAAGGGCTGTACTTATACTAAAAGATGGAACGACCTTCAAAGGTTATTCTCTCGGCGCCCCTGGAGAGACGATCGGAGAGGTGGTCTTTAACACTAGTTTGATGGGCTACCAGGAAATCCTCACAGACCCGTCGTATAAAGGGCAAATGGTGGTCATGACCTATCCGCTAATTGGCAACTACGGAATTAATGAAAAAGATTACGAATCACGCAAGATGTTCCTGGAGGGCTTTATCGTAAAAGAATGCAGTCCTTTCCCCAGTAACTGGCGCTCACAGACCAGCCTGGATGAATTTCTCAAGAAAAAGAGAATTGTTGGCATTCAGGGGATTGATACACGGGCGTTGACAGCACACATACGGGACTACGGCTCACAGCAAGGCATTATTTCCACCACAGATTTTGATGTTTCAAGCCTTATCAAAAAGGTCAAGTCATCTCCCGGATTAAACGGATTAGACCTCGTAAAAGAGGTGACATGCAGCGATTTATATGATTGGAAAGATGACGAAACCAGCCAAAAAGTATCGAAAAGGTACAAGGTCATTGTCTACGATTGCGGGGTAAAATATAACATCTTGAGAAAATTGAGTAACGCAGGCTGCGCTACAACGGTAGTTCCTGCCCAGACACCCCCGCAGAAAATTCTGGATATGAATCCAGACGGTGTCGTGCTCTCCAACGGCCCCGGCGATCCGGCAGCAGTACCTTATATGGTTAGTAATATCAGGGAATTGCTGGGCAAAAAACCAATCCTGGGAATCTGTCTCGGACATCAATTGCTTGCGCTTACCCTGGGCTTAAAGACATACAAACTCAAGTTCGGTCATCATGGAGGAAACCAGCCTGTAATTGATCTCTCCACCAAAAAGGTGGAAATTACCGCACAGAATCATAATTTCGCCGTATCAACTCCACCGGAAGGAACTGTGCACAAAAGTCCGTTTGGCGATGTTGAAATTACTCACGTAAACCTCAATGACAAGTCGGTGGAAGGGCTGAAATGCCACTCAATGCCTGTCTTCTCGGTGCAATATCATCCGGAGGCATCGCCCGGCCCGCATGATGCGAGTTATTTGTTTGAAAGATTTATTGAGATGATGAAATCCCAGGGTTAATGTTATGAACAAGATGCGAGGATAAAGTTTTTTGTGTTAATTGGGTTTGTCGAGTTATGAAAATTACAAAATTCGAAGAGCTTCAATGCTGGCAGGAGGCAAGAACATTAATAAACATAGTATATGGGGCTATAAGAAATAGTCCAAGTTTTCAAAAGGATTTCCGGTTAAGTAGTCAAATAACGGGAGCAGCAATCTCTTCAATGAGTAACATTGCCGAAGGGTTCTCCCGGCGGTCAAATAAAGAATTTATTCAGTATCTCTTTATATCGAAAAGTTCGGCTACTGAAGTACAAAGCGAGGCCTATGTTGCGTCAGATCAAAAATATATTTCTCAGGAAATTTTTGAAAAAATTTATAATCAGGCAGAAACGGTATCAAAACTGAATAGCAGTTTTATAACGTATTTGCTTCAGAACGAAAAACGATACGGAAATACCAAAAAACACAAGAAACCCAATTAACTCAACTAACGCAACTAACTCAATTAACCCGAGAACGCCTATGCCCAAGCGAACAGACATTGAAAAAATACTGATTATCGGTTCCGGCCCGATTGTTATCGGTCAGGCCTGCGAGTTCGATTATTCAGGCACTCAGGCCTGCAAGGCGCTCCGTGAAGAGGGCTACAAGGTCGTCCTGGTTAACAGCAATCCCGCCACTATCATGACAGACCCTGAGGTCGCCGACAAGACCTACATCGAACCCATTACCCCTGAAATGGTCGCAAAAATCATTGCAAAGGAACGCCCCCAGGCATTGCTTCCAACCCTAGGAGGTCAGACAGGTCTGAACACTGCCGTTAGCCTTGCAGAAAAAGGAGTACTCGATGAATATGACGTGGAACTGATCGGCGCCAAGCTGGGCGCTATCAAAAAGGCAGAAGACCGCTCGCTCTTTAAAATCGCAATGAAGAAGATTGGCATTGCCGTGCCGGAGAGCGGTTATGCCCGTTCTTATGACGACGCAATGAAGATTATTGATGAAATAGGCTTTCCCGCAATCATCCGTCCTTCTTTTACCCTGGGAGGCACCGGTGGTAATGCAGCCTACAATATCGAAGAGTACAAGGAATATATTAAAACAGCCCTGGAAGCCAGCCCCGTCCATGAAGTGCTCGTGGAACGCTCTGTTCTGGGATGGAAGGAATACGAGCTAGAGGTCATGCGCGACCTGAAAGATAACGTTGTGATCATTTGCTCGATTGAAAATTTCGACCCAATGGGCGTGCATACCGGCGACAGCATCACGGTGGCCCCCGCCCAGACCCTTACCGATGTTGAATATCAAATCATGCGGGATGCGGCGATCAGAATCATCCGGGAGATTGGCGTCGAGACAGGCGGGTCCAACATCCAGTTCGCTGTCAATCCTGAAAATGGGGAAATGCTGGCAATCGAGATGAACCCACGGGTTTCGAGGAGCTCCGCCCTGGCATCAAAGGCCACCGGATTTCCCATCGCCAAGATTGCCGCAAAACTTGCGGTAGGCTATACCCTCGATGAGATACCCAACGACATCACCCGCTACACGCCTGCCTGCTTCGAACCCACGATTGACTACTGCGTGGTAAAAGTGCCAAGATTTAACTTTGAAAAATTTCCCGATACCGACCCAACTCTCACCATCCACATGAAATCAGTCGGAGAGGTCATGGCCATCGGGCGCACCTTTAAGGAAGCCATAGGGAAGGCCATCCGTTCCCTGGAGTCAGGACGATGTGGATTTGAGACATTATGGCCTTCGGGCAGTGATAAGTGGTCAACGGAGCAAAAGACCGGATTCCTGAGAGAAAAGTTGATGATACCAAATCCCGACAGACTCTGGCACATCGCCGATGCGATGCGATTTGGCCTGAGCCTGGACGAAATCTACAAATGGACGCGCATTGACCACTGGTTCCTTTACAATATCAAAGAAATACTCGACATGGAAGCCGGGATAAAACAACATTATAAGGGCGAACTGCCACTTGCCCCTGCATCTCAAAATGCGAACGACTTTACAATGGACAGGGAAATGCTGACCGAAGCCAAACAATGCGGATATTCCGACAGGTACCTGGCATCCCTGTGCAATGTGGATGAAAAAAAAATACGGATGCACCGCCAGAAAGAATCGATCAGACCCGTCTTCAAACACGTGGATACCTGTGCCGCAGAATTCAAGGCATTTACGCCCTATCTCTATTCAACCTACGAATCCTCCTGTGAAGCCGGACCTACACAGAAGAAAAAGATTATTATCCTGGGCAGCGGTCCCAACCGCATCGGACAGGGGATCGAATTTGATTATAGCTGTGTCCATGGAGTCTTTGCATTAAAAGAACTGGGTTACGAAACCATCATGATTAACTGCAATCCGGAGACAGTGAGCACCGATTACGACACCTCGGATAGGCTTTATTTCGAGCCGCTTACCCTGGAAGACGTCCTTGAGATTGTCGATAAGGAGAAACCAGAAGGCATTATTGTCCAATTTGGAGGACAAACGCCATTAAAATTGGCAGTACCTTTAGAGAAAGAGGGAGTAAGAATCCTGGGAACTTCCCCGGAAAGCATTGATATTGCAGAGGACCGAGAACGATTTGCCGCCCTGATTAATCAACTAAAATTAAGACAGCCGGACAACGGCTGTGCCCGTTCGGCATCTGAGGCAAAGGTCATTGCCAGCAGGATAGGTTATCCCGTGCTGCTGCGTCCTTCTTATGTTCTGGGAGGCAGGGCAATGCGCATTGTTTACGACGAAATGGGTGTGGATGATTATATCACGCATGCCGTACAGGTCTCACCTGAACACCCCGTCCTGATCGACCGGTTCCTGGAAGACGCCATAGAAATTGACGTAGACGCAATCTGTGACGGTAAGGAAGTATTTATCGGCGGCATTATGGAACACATCGAAGAAGCCGGCATCCATTCCGGAGACAGCGCTTGTTCGCTGCCGCCCTATTCCATCGGGAATGACATTATTAACGAACTAAAAAAACAAACGCAGGTCTTAGCGCTTGCATTGAATGTTGTGGGACTTATCAACATTCAATATGCAATCAAGGATAAAACCGTGTATGTGCTGGAGGTCAACCCCCGTGCCTCAAGGACGGTGCCCTTCGTCAGCAAGGCGATCGGCATCCCCATGGCAAAGATTGCCGCAAAGGTAATGGCGGGTAAAAAACTCAGCGAATTGAATATTGCCATGAGTATGAAGCTCAAACATATTGCCGTAAAAGAGGCCGTTTTCCCCTTCATCAAATTCAAAGGGGTAGACACGGTGCTGGGACCGGAAATGAAATCAACCGGCGAGGTCATGGGACTGGACACGGACTTTGGACGCGCCTACGCCAAATCTCAAATGGCAGCCGACTGCAGCCTCCCCTTAACAGGCACAGTTTTTATAAGCGTGAGGGACAGAGACAAAAAGTCCATGATACCTATCGCAAAGAAGCTCGTACACATGGGTCTTAAAATTGTTGCCACACAGGGCACGGCAAAAGTGCTCTCCGAAAATAACGTCTCAGTTACTCCGGTTTTAAAGGCCACCGAAGGACGGCCGAATATTATCGACCACATCAAAAACAACGAAATCCAGCTCGTCATCAACACCACAGAAGGCAAGGCCGCCCAGGAGGCATCCTATTCCATACGGCGCACGGCGCTGGTGCACCGTGTCCCCTATTTCACTACCGTTGCCGGCGCAGTCGCCGCCACCAAGGCCATCGAGGCGCTCAAAAACGGCAGCCTCGACGTCAAACCCATCCAGGAATACTACCACACATAAATTCATTTTGATATTATTTCGTGGATTTATTAAATACTCGCGGCGGGTTCACTCATTAGAAGGCTTAGTCGTGAGCTCAGTCGAACGGTTTGAAACTCCTCCCCCCTGTCCCCCTCCGGAGGGGGATAAAGGGGGAGGACTTGGGTAATAACGCTCTTTGCAAGCGATAGCGAAATCAACAATATAAAACATGGGGTTCGGGTTACAAACCCGAACCCGCAGAAGTCGCCGAAGGTGAGCTATTTTAATTGTACAGATGAGTTTTCGCTCATTAGAATTAAAATCATATTGACATTGTTTTGCCAATTACTTACTATACCGGCAAGTCGTACACAAATTTTATTATATGCCCAAATGGTCATAAAATAAGACGGCTTTGGTACGCCTATTTCATGTTAAGCCGCTTCGCACGTACATTGCCCATGAACACAAACCCACAAGAACAGCATCAGCCGATTTCGGCAACCGACCGCGATAAGTTGTCGCCAGTTTGGGATATGAGCCAAGAGAGAGCATTCATCGAGAATCTCCTCGCCCGGCGCTTCAACTTTTTCCTTGTCTTCTTCTCCATTGTCCTTGCGGGTTCTGTGAACGCCAAGACGCAGGTACAGCTTCAGATTGTGTTAGGCATCGGCTCGATAATCTGCGTGCTATTTGCGATGGTTCTTGCTCGATCACAGGAGAAGCTTGACCTAATTCTTCAGGACTTGTTTTCCGATGAGTCGCATCCGGCGACGATTATAGACCGGAGGGCGAGCAAGGGAGGGAGTCGGCGGCGGTATCTAGGTGTCTGGATTCCTCGTCTTTGTTGCACCGTTCTCATCGCCGGTTTCGTGCTTGCGCTTCTCGGCGTTTTGGTAGTTCCACAATTGAAACCATGAGTGATACGCGGACTAACAATGGCGGTCGAGCGAACTGCCACCACGCTTTGCGCTCAAAGGTTGTGGATAATTTGGTCATCACTTTTACGAGCCACAGTCGCTGTCGGGCGGTAGTCGCTCACCTTTGTCGTTCAGCCCCTACCTTTTGTATGACTTATGGACTTTTTAGACAGCCCCAAACGCTTTTCCACTGTCCCCCGTGGGGTAGAGTGAACTGTTACATAAAAGCGAATAAGCCACCTTCGTTAAAATGTTTTTCGTTGATTGTCCATGCCTTTTTTGCTTCAATTTCTATCACATCAGTAATTGGTTCTTTAACGATTAGGAATTTCAAAGTTACTCATGCCCACGAAATATGCGAAAAAACACGAAAGGGAATATCTTCACAGATTATCAGGACAGATTTTCGCGACCTTTTCGCGAATTTCGTGGGGTTGGTAGGGTTGCTAACTAAAAATATCATGGATTACACCCCAAACACAGACCGTGACAAAGAAATAATGCTCAAAGAGATGGGAATATCTTCTTTTGAATCGCTTTTAGAGGACATCCCAAAATCCCTGCGAAATTTCTCCTTACCGTTGCCCAAAGGCCTTTCCGAGCCGGAGGTATTAAAATTATTACAAGATTTAAGTAAAAAAAATACCCATACAGATAATTGCATTTCATTTTTAGGCGCCGGCGCTTACGAACATTACATCCCGACTATTGTGGACCATCTGGCATCGAGGAGCGAGTTTTATACCTGCTACACCCCTTACCAGCCTGAAGTAAGCCAGGGCACACTTCAGGTAATTTACGAATTCCAGACGCTCATGTGCGAACTCACCGGCATGGACGTAGCCAATGCCTCCATGTACGACGGCTCTACCGCCCTGACCGAAGCCGCGCTCCTGGCAATACGTTTGAAGGAAAGGAACAGGATCGTTTGCTCACGGGCGATCCATCCTGAATACCGGCAGGTGCTCAGAACCTATTTAAAAGGTCTTCGGACGGAAATCATTGAAATAGGTACGCCTGAAGGAATAACGGACGTCAACCAATTAGAGAAGGTTTTAGGCGACAAAACCGCTGCCGTACTTGTCCAAAATCCAAACTTCTTTGGCTGCGTTGAGGATATGGAAACTATCTCAAATATTACCCACAAGCACGATGCGCTTTTTGTAGCCTGTGTTAATCCCATTTCTCTTGGTATATTGAAACCGCCGGGTGAATACCATGCCGATATTGCAGTTGGCGAGGCGCAGGTGTTGGGTAATTATTTGAATTACGGCGGTCCCTATCTTGGTTTTTTTACCGTTAAAAAGGAACTGCTCCGAAAAATGCCGGGAAGGATTACAGGCGAGACGGTTGATAGTAATGGGAAACGGTGTTTCGTCCTCACCCTGCAGGCAAGGGAACAACACATTCGGAGGCAGAAGGCAACTTCAAACATCTGTACCAATCAGGCGCTTCTTGCGCTCAGGGCATGTATCTATTTATGCGCATTGGGGAAAAAAGGTATAGCGGAACTTGCTAACCTGAATATACAAAAAAGCCATTATGCCTGCGAAAGACTTTCTGCACTGAATTTTATTGAACCGGTATTCAGAAAACCTTTCTTTAATGAATTTGTTCTCAAAGTTAAAGGAAATTCCCGAATAAATAAAATTAACGAACGCCTGTTAAAAAAGGGAATTATTGGCGGGCTGGAACTTTCCGGATTTTATCCTGAACTGAACAACTGCGTGCTTCTGTGCGTAACGGAGACGAAGACAAAGGAAGCGATTGATCGTCTGGTTGATGAGGTATCCCAATATTCTCATGGACAATAGAGGCCGTCGTCCCTGATTGCCTTCAAACATTGGTCAATCGTCAAGCCACGTTCCGTTTCTATCCATTGGCCGGTGTGCCGCATAAATGCTAAATTGAACCGACCATTGCCCACGTACTCCAAACGCGCAAAACGAGATTCAAAGAATGGTGATATGGCCGTAGCGCCAGGGCAGGCATATTTAGCGCAAAAATAAAAGTAACTGCGAATCCAATTGGTGTAGAGTTCGACAATGTAATTAAACTGGTAACCCTCCGGCGGTTGCTTAATGTGCTTTGGTCGCCACTGTTCAAGCAGTTCTTCGGCTTTCTCCGTGACCTGGGTTTTCAGATCTTCAGGCACTTTCGACTTAAGCGGTTTCGGAGCTGTGTATAGCCACATCTTAGGAGATCTCTTTGGTCGTTTAGGCATTACACACCTACTTGGTATTAAGAATAGTAATCCGTAATTGTTAAGCACTATGACTCCCACGTTTAATGGGAACGAGTGAAGCCGCCCAGGTGTCCCCGAACCTTTGCGAACAAAACGCTCCGAAAGCAACAACACACTGGTTAAAATGCCCAGTCGGCGGACGGGTCAACGAGATGTTAAACGCAATTCTTCAAGTGTTAGCACGATTCACACACGCTGACGAGACCCCTTTCCTCAAGTTGGAAGATTAGGTCTTTTCGTTCCCTTACTAGAAAACTAAGCCGTTTCCTTTTATGGGGATGCACTTTACCAATTTCCCATACGAGCGTAGCCATTCGAGCTATTTCCGAGTTGGGTGATGCCGTGAGCCTCTTGAGCCGATCAAGATTCTTCTCAGAGATGTTAGATTGACTCAGAAAGCCTTCAATTTCATTTCGCTCTTCAATGAATTGCCTTTTTTCTTTAGGCAATTGTATACAATCTTTGCATACGTGGATATTATGTCCCTTACCGGAAAATTTCTCGTTAGGTCGTTGACGTCCGCAAATTCTACAATAGTGTCCCATAAATTATATCCTCAAGAAAAGCCTCTTTGCACATACCTTGTATGAAACCCACGATGAGACGGGCTGACTTGGCAATATCCAGGAGCGTGACGTCATCGCTTCGCATGCATTGCCTCTGATTCGGAGAAAAGGATGTGTGCAGTGTTTAGGATTTCCTGACGACGTAACCAATTCTGACTTCTTTCAACTGCACGTTTGCTGATAAGGTCTATGCTCCGATGCAACAATGCTTGTAGTTCCTGTTGCATAGCTACGTGGTCAAACAAACCCCACTCAGCATCGGTAGTAAAGGTGACCAAGAAGTCTAAATCGCTATTAGGGGTAAAGTCATCGCGCAAAGCAGAACCAAACAGCGCCAACTCGCTGATTTTCCAGCGATGGCAGAACTCGGCGATTTCATTTTGAGGGATTGTTTTAGTGATATCTTTCATGCTTCTCAAACTGACCTTGCTATACAGTATGCCTGACTACTGGAAAGTTGAGTGATCCAAAATTTGTTCACATCGCCTACGACGGTACAAACTATTAATTGTATGGAAATATTTCTGTTTATCACAATATTCTTGATTTTTGCGGGATGTTGTATAAGATTGGTTTTATTATATCCATTAACGAGATTGAGTCAATCCAAATTACTGAACAAATGACCAATAAACTCTTAGAATAGCGGTATGTGTCGAACTCAACATACGGTTATTTTTTACCATGAGTTTTTGACAAGGTGATAGTATGAACCCAGCAGAACCACTTATATTTGAAAAATCGTCCCCTGGCAGGCGGTGTTTCAACCTGCCAGCCTGCGATGTGCCGGAAAAATCTATACAAGACCTTCTCCCAGCAAAAATACTGAGAAAACAGGAGGCAAAACTGCCCGAGGTCTCTGAAATTGACGTCGTACGGCATTTTACCCGGATGTCTCAATTGAACTTCTGCGTGGATACCAATTTTTATCCTTTAGGATCGTGCACCATGAAATACAATCCTAAGATAAATGAAGATGCTGCACGCATGGAGGGTTTTACGAAATTGCATCCCTATCAACCTGTAGAGCATTGTCAGGGAATATTGAAACTCCTCTATGATTTCGAGCAAATGCTCAAAGAGATTTCCGGGATGTCCGCCTTCACGTTACAACCCGCTGCGGGCGCCCACGGCGAATTAACGGGCATGCTGATAATCCGCGCCTATATGGAAAAAAAGGGTGAAACAAGACACAAAATTATTGTACCCGATTCTGCACATGGCACCAACCCTGCATCTGCCGCCCTGTACGGTTATGAAGTTGAATCAATTCAATCGAATGCCGAAGGACTTGTGGACATAAAGAAGCTCAAAGAGTCATTTACCCGTGACACAGCGGCGCTCATGATTACCAACCCTAATACCCTGGGATTATTCGAGAAGGATATTCTTGAAATATGCAGGATTACCCACGATGCAGGCGGACTCGTTTACTGTGACGGTGCGAATATGAATGCCCTCATGGGTATAGCGCGTCCGGGCGATATGGGCGTTGACATTTTACATCTGAACCTCCACAAGACCTTTTCCACACCTCACGGTGGAGGCGGTCCTGGCGCTGGGCCTATTGGCGTTACTGAGAAATTGAAACCCTTCCTGCCTGTCCCACGGATAGAAATAAAAAACACATTAACCACAGAGGGCACAGAGAAAGACAAAACAAATACATACGTTTTAAATTATAACTATTCTGATTCTATTGGAAGAGTTCGGGCATTTTACGGTCATGTCGGGATGATGATCAGGGCATATACATATCTGTTGTCGCTGGGCAAAGAGGGGGTATACAAGGTAGGTGAATATGCCGTTTTAAATGCCAATTACCTGCGGCACAAACTCAAGAAATATTATGACATCCCGTATGGCAAGACCTGTATGCACGAATTCGTCATCTCTGCCAGGAAGCAAAAGGAAAAGGGTGCATCAGCCCTGGACATCGCCAAGAAACTGCTGGATTACGGTTTCCACGCCCCTACGATTTATTTCCCGCTGATTGTGGAAGAAGCAATGATGATAGAGCCTACGGAAACAGAATCACGCGAGACACTGGACGCCTTTGCTGATGCCACGCTCCGGATAGCGGCAGACATTGAGCAGCGACCGGAAACAGTACACAATACCCCTCAAACCACACCAATCAGCCGTCCCGACGAGGTCAAGGCCGCCCGAGAACCAAGGCTGAGATGGAAAAAAAAGTAAAAGGGATACGGGTGGGTCAAGCCTGACCTGAGTGTACGAAGGGCGGAGCGAACCCACCAGAACAAAGGTGGATTCGGCGCAAAAACAGTGCCTTAATCCACCCTACCCAAAACTCCACTTTTATAAATGTCCTTTATTCATTATTCATTAGCATTCTTTTCCCTTGATTCACGCTACTAATGTTATTATATTTACGAGTATAGTAGTATCGCTTATAGATATGGGCAAACAACGGAGGCAAGTCATGACAAAATTACTGGAAAAGGCATTTGTGGAAGCTTCAAAACTTCCGGATATCGAACAAAACGCATTAGCAAAATGGCTGTTGCTGGAACTTGAGGCGGAAAGGAAATGGGAAGAGTTGTTTGTTGCATCTGAGGATATACTTGAACGGCTTGCCGATGAAGCGCTTGAGGCCCATAGACAAGGCAAGACAACGCCCTTGGATATTAGTAAACTGTGAAATCCAAAACGACAGACCGTTTCTGGAAGAAGCTATTAAGGCAATTGAGAAACGTCTAACAAGTCAATCCGGCGGATAGCCAGATAATACCAAGTCCACTTGGGAACTAAAGTCGAAATGGAAGTAGGGTGGGTTAAGCGGAGCGAACCCACCAGAATAAAGGTGGATTCAGCGCAAAAAAAGCGCCTTAATCCACCCTACCCAGACTGTCGTTAGCTTAATATAAATAAAAATGGCAGATAAAGAATCACTCAAAGATTTTTCAATATTTCTCCCGATAGTTACCTTAATTATTTACATTTTTGGTTACTTAATTATCAGCGGATATTTATCAAATTATAATGTAGTAAATGATGATATTCTTAATCTTAATTTTTTAAAAGCTGGTCTTTTATTTGTAATTCTTCTAATACCAATTCTTATAACAGTATATTTAAATTATAACGAACCCACTGATAACCTAATAAAAGTGTTCAAATATTTACCTATACTCTTGATAAATATATTTACATATATATTGTGGATTTCTCTTTTTATTATAGATTTTAACAAACTTAAGGGATGGGAAAGACTAGCTTTTTTCATTGGATTTATACTAGTATAGCGTTTCATTAAAATCTAGACAATAATAAACGTATTTGTTATAATTCTTGCCAAAAACTTCGAAAGGAGAGATAGTGGCAAGAAAAACAAAGAGAAGTATCTTATTTCTTAAGGAC
>Ga0233425_10004794_pt1 | contig 22193 bp, 12 predicted proteins | sample Watercolumn_Towu_2_FD_181712 | JGI IMG/M metagenome (GOLD analysis project Ga0233425, IMG submission 181712) | Freshwater microbial communities from Lake Towuti, South Sulawesi, Indonesia - Watercolumn_Towuti2014_140_MG | ecosystem: Environmental > Aquatic > Freshwater > Lake | place...
CGGCGGGCACCCCTTCGGCGGGCACCCCGTTGGCGGGCACCCCTCCTGCAGGTGCGGCTCCGTCCGGCGGGGACGGCCAGGTGGACCGCCTGGTCAACGGGACCCCGTTGTTCCTGGAGCGCGTGAAGGCACTGGCCGTCCGGGAGGGGATCGACGAGGATTCCGCCCGACGCCGCCTGGTCGAGGCCATGCTCGTGGCAGAAGAGGCCCGGCGCAGCGGCTTCCCCGGTACGAAAGGCGATTCGCCGGACGCGGTCGCCGCCAGGTTCCTGGAGCAGGTCTTCAGCGAAGCCACGCTCTGCGCCAACATCACGCAGCGGCAGCTCCAGCAGTTCTACGAGCTCTCCTACCGGCCCGAATGGACGGTGGACGTCTACAAGGGGGAGCTGGTCGAGGTGCGATGCTGCCCGAGCATGCTGGACCGGTGTGATGCCGTCCAGGTGAAGGGGTGCCGGGAGCGCAACCGCACGGTGCCGGCCGTGCTGGAGGAGGTGGCCGAGCAGTGGCGGGCCGGCCGTGCGCCGACGGAGGGGGAGCTTGCGGCCAGGCACCCTGGGCTCGACGTCACGGACTTCGGGTTCGTGGTGTTTCCCGGGATTCCCCTGGAGCGGCAGAAGCCCAAGAGCCTCTTCGACCTGGCCACGATCCGCAAGATCGTGGAACTGAAGCCGGGGGAGGTTTCGGCACCGATCGAATCGGAGCTCGGGTATCACGTGGTGAAGCTGACCCACTTTCGCTCCGCGATCACCGCCGATTCGCCGGAATTCCTGTCAGCGGGCCGTCAGGCCGTATGTCGAAGCAGAGTCGGGCAGACGCGAAGGGACTACGTGTCGAGGCTTGTCGGGAATGCGGTCATCGAGCCTCCGCTGCGGTGAGGCGCATGGGTCTCCCGGTCTCGAATCCGCAAACCACCACATGAACGAGACGGAAAGGAGCAAACCACCGGTCGGAAGAGGTCGACCGGGAGGCCCACGTCTGGATGGCCGGTAGAACACTGACCGGCTCAATCCGATATCGAGGCGACGACTCAGAGAACAACCAGGAGCAACCGGAGCACGAGCAAACCACCAACGGGACAATCGGGATGCGTCGTCAGCTCAATGCCTCAACCACAAGCGCTTCCGCCACATGCACGGACCGTGCCAGGAGAGCGGGGCTTGCTGGGGGTGTCATGGATTTGTCAGTAACTTCAGGCAGTTAGGGTGAAAGAAAAATGACATCGGGGCAGGGGGCACGGCTGGCTGGGCAGTCTGAAGTGTTTCAGTGTGGAGCGGTCTGCGCCCGTTCTGCTGTATCGACATGAGAGCAGGGTGTTCTGGAGTGTCTGATTCTGAGACGCACCCAGGAGGCAGGGCGACCCTTTGCCGGGGCAAGAATCAGGGAGTCTGGTGGAGTCAGGAGGGAGGGATGTCGGGAATGACTAGTTGCCAGCCGGAGCGGGGGCAGCGGCCTCGGCAGCGGGGCAGCGGCGCCTTCGGCAGCCGGAGCGGCAGCGCCGTCAGCGGCCGGAGCGGCACCCTCGGCGGGGGCAGCGCCTTCCGCGGGGGCAGCGCCTTCCGCGGGAACGGCCTCGGGAGCGGGGGCGGGAGCGCCGCCCATGCCCATCATGAACCCGCTGGCCATCTGCTGCAGCAGGGACAGGTCGCCGGTCTGCTCCATCTGGGCAATCACGGTCTCGACCTGGGTGAGCTGGGTCATGACTTCGGCCTTGTTCTTCGGCAGCTCGGTCGCCATCTCGGCGATGCCCTTCTTGGCCTCTTCGATGCCTTCGGTCCAGTCACGGACGAGGCCGAGGGGGAGCCACTTGCCTTCGACCTGCACGAACTTCTCGGAATCCTCGTCGCCGGCGATGTTGACGGTGACCTTCACGACGTCGCCGAACTTCTCGTCCTTCTCGGCCTCGGGCTCGGCCTTGACGGTGGCGGTGGCCAGGACGGCGAGGGCCGCGTCGAGCTGGGCCTTCTGCTGGGACTCGTCAGCCAGCTTGAACGCCTGGGCAGCGACCTTGGGAAGGGTGTCGGCAGCGAACTTCTCGAGGGAGAAGGTCTTGAGCTGCTCGAGGTCGGTGAGACCTGCGGTCTTGATCATGTTCCAGGTCTCGGCCAGGCCGTCGATGGCCTTGCCAACGTCCTCGGCGGACACGGGCACGCCCATGTCGGTGACCATCTTCACGAGGGCTTCCTTGTTCTTGGTGGCCAGGGCGAAGGTGCGGTCGACCAGGTTGACGACCTTGTCCCACAGCTCCTTGTCCATGGCAGCGGCAAACGCCTGGACGACGCCGTCGATGTCCTTCACGTAGGAGGCGGGCAGGAGGCCGAACAGCGGGGACACGTCCTTGGCCTTGAGGGCATTGAACACGGCCTCAACGGTCTCCTTGGCGCCGCCCTGGGCAGCCGGAGCGGGCTCTTCCTTCTTGGGTTCCTCGGCCTTGGGCTCCTCGGCCTTGGGCTCCTCAGCCTTGGGCTCTTCCTTCTTGGGTTCCTCGGCCTTGGGCTCTTCGGCCTTGGGCTCCTCAGCCTTGGGCTCCGCCGCCTTGGGCTCTTCCTTCTTCACTTCTTCCTTCTTCGGCTCTTCCTTCTTGGTCTCTTCCTTCTTGCAGCCGACCAGGGCCAGACCCATGGACACGACGCACACCACCAGCAGCTTCCTCATCTCTTCCTCCCTTTTCACGTTTTTTCCGTGCTGCGGCTGACCCCCAGCCGTCGAGCACATCAATCGCAGCAACCGGGTCAAATCAAAGACCGGGCGGTTTGTACTCCTGCCCGGGACCGATGTCAATCAAAAAGGGGCAATGGCGGAAGCGGGCGAGGTTGACTTTCGCGGCCCGTTCTGATAGCGGAGTCAGCCAGGTTGATGCGCTGTCGGAGGTTGCCGTGGCACGGGAGCTGGACAAGAGTTACGAGCACGAGAAGGTGGAGCCGAAGTGGTACGACCGGTGGGTGAGGGAGGGGTACTTCCACGCTGCGGACGAGAGCGGGAAGCCGCCGTTCTGCCTGGTGATTCCCCCCCCCAACGTGACCGGTGCGCTGCACGTCGGGCACGCCCTGACCTACTCCATCCAGGATTGCATCATCCGGTGGAAGCGGATGAGCGGGTTCAACACGCTCTGGCTGCCGGGGACCGACCATGCCGGGATTGCGACGCAGATGCTCGTCGAGCGGAAGCTGGCTGCCGAGGGGGTGCGGCGGGACGAGCTGGGGCGGGAGCGGTTCCTGGAGAAGGTGTGGGAGTGGAAGCACCAGTACCACAAGCGGATCACCGAGCAGTCCCGCCGCCTCGGGATCTCCGTGGACTGGGAGCGCGAGCGCTTCACCATGGACGAAGGGCTGTCCCGGGCCGTGCGGGAGGCCTTTGTCACGCTCCACGAGCAGGGGTACATCTACCGGGCCCGCCGGATGGTGAACTGGTCGCCTGCGATCCGGACCGTGCTGTCGGATCTCGAAGTCGAGCACAAGGAGGTCAAGGGCAACTTCTGGTACATCCGCTACCCGGTGGTGGGGGAGGCGGGGAGGGCCGTGGTTGTGGCCACGACCCGTCCCGAGACCATGCTGGGCGATACTGCGGTGGCGGTCCACTCTACAGATGACCGGTACCGGGACCTCATCGGGAAGCAGGTGGAGCTGCCGTTGACCGGGCGCACGATCCCGGTCATCGCAGATGATCTCCTGGCCGATCCCACGAAGGGAACGGGCGCTGTGAAGGTGACTCCGTCGCACGACCCCAACGACTTCGAGTGCGGCGTGCGCAACAGCCTCGCGTTCATCGACATCCTCAACGACAATGCGACTCTGAACGACAAGGTCCCGGAGAAGTACAAGGGGCTCGATCGGTTCAAGGCCAGGGAGCTGGTCGTGGGCGATCTGGAGGCAGGCGGGTTCCTCGAGAAGGTGGAGCCCATTGCCCACTCCGTGGGTCACTGCATGCGCAGCGGCGTGATGATCGAGCCCAAGGTATCGTGGCAGTGGTATGTGAAGATGGGGCCTCCGGAGGATCCCGAGTCCATCGCCGGTGCCGCGATCAAGGCCGTCGAGGATGGCCGCATCCAGTTCGTACCGCCGCACTGGGCCGCGGAGTATTTCCGCTGGCTGCGCAACATCCGGGACTGGTGCATCAGCCGGCAGCTCTGGTGGGGGCACCGGATTCCGGCATGGCATTGTGCGCAGTGCGGGGAGGTCACCGTATCCAGAGAGGATCCACGTGCGTGCGCGCATTGCGGGAATCCGAAGATAAGCCAGGACGAGGACGTGCTCGATACCTGGTTCTCGTCCGGTCTCTGGCCGTTCTCGACCCTCGGCTGGCCGGAGCGCACCAGGGCGCTCGAGACGTTCTATCCCAACGCGATCATGGAAACCGGGTTCGACATCATCTTCTTCTGGGTCGCCCGCATGATCATGATGGGCATGAAGCTGATGGGGGACGTGCCGTTCCGCGAGGTCTACCTCCACGCCATGGTGCGGGATGCCCACGGCCAGAAGATGTCCAAGACCAAGGGCAACGTCGTGGACCCGCTCGACGTCTGCGCCCAGCACGGAGCCGATGCGCTCCGCTTCTCGCTGCTGGCGCTGACGGTCCAGGGGCGTGATCTCAAGCTCTCCATGGACACGATCGCCGGCTACCGGGCCTTCATGAACAAGATCTGGAACGTGGCCCGCTTCGTGCTCATGAACCTGCCGGAGGAGTACACCTGGCGCTCGCCGGAAGAAAGCCGGGACCGGCTCACGGCCCAGGACAAGTGGATCCTGTCGAGGCTCCAGAAGGTGACCGAGGATACCCGGCAGGCCCTGGCCGAATATCGGTTCAACGAGTACGCGGGCGGGCTCTATCAGTTCGTCTGGCACGAGTTCTGCGACTGGTACGTGGAGCTGGCCAAACCCTCCCTGTACGGGGAGGACGAGGGGGCCAAGGGGCTCACCCGGGACGTGCTCGTGTTCGTGCTGGACCGGGTGATGCGCATGATGCACCCGGCAGCACCGTACATCACCGAGGAGATCTGGCAGATGCTCCCCTCGCGCAACGGCGATTCCATCACCGTGGCGGAGTGGCCGCAACCGCAGGCTGTCCTGGATTTCGGCGAGGAGGCCCAGCGGTTCGTCGCAGTGCTCGACAGCATCGGAGCGATCCGGTCCGTGCGGTCGCAGAACAGCGTCCCCCCGTCCGCGTTCGTGGACGCGGTCATCCGGCCGTCCAGCCCCAGGGCCGCGGAGAGCATCCAGTGGGGGAGGGACTTCATCCTCCGGCTCGGGCGTGTGCAGAAGATCACGATCGACGTGGCAGCCGAGCGCCCGGGCAAGTCTGGTGCGGCCGTGACCGATTCGGGGACGGTGTTCGTGGAGTTGGCCGGCGTCATCGACATCGACGAGGAGGTCGCCCGTCTCAGGAAGCAGGTCGAGAAGTTCGAGGTCAAGCTCGAGCAGATCACCCGCAAGCTCGGCAACGCGAGCTTCCTCGAGAAGGCCCCGGTCGAGGTGATCGAGGAGCAGGAAGAGCAGAAGGTCGAGCTGGCCTCGAAGATCCAGGGGCTCCGGGAGCACCTGGCATCGTTGCAGGGGTAGAGGCAGTCCGGCCCTGACGCAGCCTGCTCCGGTCGGACACGGAGGCCGGTCCCGCGGTCGAGGAGAGGAGCATGGTCGACGACAACGCCCCGCACTCCCGCCCCCAACGAATCCAGCGCATGGAAGCCGGTGCCCGCGATGCCCGAGCCGATGCCTCCATGCTTGGGATTCTGCTGGAAAAACAGGGGGTTCGGCTCGATTTGAGGCAGCTCGGGCTGCTGGAGCGGTTCCATGCGCTGCTCGTCGAACGCAACAAGACCCACAATCTGACCCGGATCTGGGGGCTGGAAGACATCGTGCTCAAGCACTACGTGGACAGCCTCCTGGTGCTGCGGTTCGTTCCCTCGCTGCCTTCTCCGCTGCTCGATCTCGGGAGCGGGGCGGGCTTCCCCGGGGTTCTGCTGAAGATCGCTTCGCCGGCCACGGAAGTGGTGCTTGCCGAGGCTCAACAGAAGAAGGCCGGGTTCCTGAGGGAGGTCCGGGATGCGCTTGCGCTCCCTGGGCTGGAGGTTCTCGGGGTGAGCGTGGACCGCAACCTCCACCTGCCGCTTGGCGGGGTGATCTCCCGTGCGGTGGAGGGGATTCGGGACACCTTGAGGCGGGTGCGGCCCCTCCTGCCTCCGGGGGGGCTCGTGATCTTCATGAAAGGGCCCTCGGTGGACGAGGAGAAGGGAGTCGCAGCCCGTGCCGTGGGTGCCGCGTTCCGGGAAGTAGCGGACCACGCCTACACCCTGCCTGGGACCGACATGGGGCGCAGGCTCGTGGTGTACGAGCGGGGGCAGTGATTGGGCACATGCAGTGGGTGCGGCCCGCAACACCACCCGGAGCGTAAGCGACGGGCCGCGGGTGGCCGGCATGGCCGCAGGCAACAAACGGTGGAGCCAAGATGGTGCACATAGCAAGTCCATCCAATCTGCGCTTCAAGCTGTGGCGCAGGCAGGCAGACGGGGAGGTGCGCAAGACTGGCCGCACGCTGGTGTGCGGTGCGCGGGTGTGCCATGAAGTCGCGTCCACGCTGGCTGAGGAGCGGATGGCCTGGATCGTGCCTGCCGACTTCGAGGGGGAATTGCCCGGGTCTGCCGCAATCCCCCGGCATGAGCTGGCCAGGGGCCTGTTTTCCGAGCTGGATCGCTTCGGAACCGGCTATCCCCTGCTGGACGTGGCGGTGGACGATCGGATCGTCCCGCCTCCCACCGAGTTTCGGGCCGGTCTCTATCTGGCGCTTCCCTTGCAGGATCCGGTCAACGTCGGGGCGGTCATCCGCACCGCTGCCGGCCTTGGCGTGTCGGGCGTGTTCCTGCTGCCGTCTTGCACCAATCCTTTTCATCCCAGGTCGGTTCGAACCTCGGCCGGAGCGGTGTTCAAGCTGCCCCTCCATGCCATCGACGACCTGGCCGAGCTGGCTGCACGAGGACTGGAGATCGTCGGCCTGGACAGCGGCGGTGAGCCCATTGAAGCCTACCGGTTTCCCGAGCGGGCGGTCCTCCTCGTCGGTCAGGAAGGGGGAGGGCTTGCACAAACCGGTGGCTTGTCCACCTTGAAGCATGTAAGAATCTCCGTCGTGGCGCTGCCGATGCAGGGCATTGAATCGTACAACGCAAACGTCGCGGCCGCGCTGGCAATGTACGAATGGAAGAAACGCTGCGGACAACGCAAGCCTTGACGTACCAACCGGTTCGTTCCGCCCTCCTGGGCACGGTCCTGGCCTGTGCGATGGTCTGTGGATTCGGCAGGTGGGTCCCTGCCACCGGTGCCGAGATCTCCTCCGTTTCGATGCTCGCTGAACTGGCTCACGCCGCGGCACCTCAGCGGGCCGACGCCACGTCGGTGCTCGAGCGGCGATTGGGGCACCTCAAGGACAAGGCGGTGGGCGTGCTGGTGGTGGAGCAGCTATCGCGTCATTGTGCGCAAGGCGGGCCGGGCAGTTGTCTGGAGTGGTTCTCAAAGGCCCGCCGAACCGCCGGGTTGCACCCACTGGTCGCCCAGGCTCTGGACCGGCGGTTTGCGCTGGGGCTTCGGGTTGCCGGGAAGCGGGAGGAAGCCGTTCAAGCTGCGGAGGGGCTCGGCTACATCCGGAGCTTCCGGACGCTGACCGCGGACGGAGAGGAGGTCGAGCTTCCTGCGGACCCGGTTTCGGGCGAGGTCAGGGGCAGCGACTTCCTGGAGTTTCCAGCAGGCGAACCGGTGCGCATCTGGACCGACCTCGAGTCTCGCACCGAGTGCCTTGTGGCCCTCCGCGTGGCCGCAGCGGATCTGGCGGAGATCTGCATCGGCAACGACTGTGTGTCGGTGGCCGCGCAGCGGACGTTCTTCCCGGATCAGCATGCGCTGGCCGCCCACCTGGTTCCCGGGGTGACGCGCATCGAGCTGCGGTTTCAACCCGGGGCCGCGTCGCAGCGGCTCGCCGGGCGGTTGACCCGCCTGGATGGTGGCGCCCTGCCGATCAGCAGCCTGGGGGGGCGGACCGTGGTGTCGGCACCTCCCCGGAAAGTCGGGGCGGAGCTGGAGGGTGTGGACCGGTCGTTGGCGTTGCTGCCCGAGGGAAACGAGAAGCTGCTGCTGTCCTGCTTCCTCGAACGGGAGGCGGGGCGCGGGGAAGGGGGCAGTGAGCTGGACACCCGGGTCGCCGCTGCCCGATTCGAGGCGGAGTCCGAGTGGCTGGAGGCCGTGGGCTGTCTGGAGGGGAGCCCGGTGCTCCTGGGTTTCCTCGACCGGGTTCGGGCGGAGCTGGGGCCGACTGCCCAGGTGACCCTTGCCGAGGCCGCATACCTGCTCAGGACCGGCCGGCAGATGGACGGACTGGACCGTTTGCGAGGACTCTGTCCGGACGGCTGGTTCGACTGCCTGCCTCCGGAATTGGAGGCAAGGGCAGCCCTGTCCGCCCGCGAGCCGCTGGCATCGTGCGGGCTGAGCTACCTGGTCGAGGAGCTGCTGCGCCGCGCTGCGGAGCGGGCGGGCCAGATGCCGGCGGTCGTTTCCGCCCTGGCAGAGGTGCTGTCGGAGCAGGAGCGCTACCGGGAAGCTGCTGAGGTCGTGGGGGCCTACCTGGAGAAATGGCCTGGCGACTACGAGATGGCGGCCACGCAGCTTTTCCTCCTGGAGAAGCTCGGAGGGGCTGCCGAGGAAGTCCGGGTGGCCGAGCGGCTCAACTGGCTTTTTCCCACCATGCCCTTCCTGCGCCACGTGCTGGCCGCAAGTCTCTCCCGGGCCGGCGAACGGACCCGGGCCGCAGAGCTCTACGGCAGCCTGGAGGCCTGGGCACCTTTTCATCCCTACCTGCTCGAGCAGGCGGCCCAGTTCCACTTCGGGAACGGGGAGCGCGAACGGGCCATTACCCTTTGGAAGAAAGTGCTTCGGCTGCACCCCCAGGACCGGAACCTGCGCGGGCTCCTGGCTCGGCTGCAGTCGGAGGCGAATCCCGCGGCGCTCCGCTTCTCGGACGCGGACATCGCAGCGTTGGCCGCAGGCATGCAATCCAATGGCCCGCAGGGGCTGGTCGGAGTCATGGACCGCACTTTCATCGAAGCCTATGCCAACCGGGCCTGGCGGCTCGAACGCTGGGTCGCGGTCAAGGCGACGGCACCGGTCGGGGCCGGTCGGCTCGAGCTGGGGGTGGCGTACGACTCGTACCTCGAGGAGGCCGCGGTGCTGCGCTGTGCCGTGATCCGCACCGACGGCGGGCAGGCCCGGACGGTGCAATACGCGGACACGGGGCTCAGCGAGGAGGAGTTCAACCTGTACTACGACATGCGCCAGGTGACCTTCCCGTTTCCCGCGATGAGGGAAGGGGACATCGCGGTGGCCGCATGGCTCGTGGAATCTTCGCCTTCCCCCCTCGGGACCCCGTTTTCCGGGGTGGTGTGGCTCCAGGAAGACTATCCGAAGCACGGGGTGGAGGTGACGGTGACGGTACCTCCGGACACGGACCTGTTCCACCGGGCCGGTCCCGCACCGTCCGCCCCTGGCCCGCAGCAGGAGATCACCGCGGGGAGTGACGGGACGACCTACAAAGTCCGGTTCGGCACGATTCCGGCCCTGCTGCCGGAGCCCCTCGGCCAGGGGCGTTTCCGGACGGCGGCCCACTTCCAGTACTCCACCCTGGCGACATGGGAGGATTTCGTGCGCTGGTACGCTCCGGTCGTCGCTCCCGCCCGGCAAGGGGATTCCGCCATGAAGCGGCTGGTGGCGGACATGGTGGAGCAGGCATCAGGCGATCGCACGGCACTGACCGAGGCTCTCTGCCGGTACGTGGCCGACGAGGTACGGTACGTCGGGCTCGACTTCGGAGTGCACGGTCTCAAGCCGTACCCGCCGGCCGAGGTCTTCCGCCGCGGGTTTGGAGACTGCAAGGACAAGAGCCTGCTGCTGGTCACCCTGCTGGCCGAGGCGGGAATCCCGGCCCATGTCGTTGCCACCAGCACCCTGTCCATGGGGGCCGAGGAGCTGGACCCCGGGGCCCCGACCCCGTATGACCACGCGATCGCCTACCTGGACGAGCTGGGCGTGTTCTTCGACCCGACGGCCCGGTACGTCGGCCTCGGACAGGTTCCCTGGCAGGTGGAGGGCGGACTGGGCGTAGTGATTGATTCGGCCAGACCCCGCAAGGTCGTTTTCGAGGAGTCCCCTGCCGAGAACAACCGGTCCGAGCTGTCTCTGTCGGTGACTGGCGGGGCACCAATGGCGTTTTCCGGGACGCTCCGTTTTGCCGGGCAATTCGTCTGGCGCGTGCTCCAGGTGGCGGAAAACCGGGGCGGCTGGGAGAACGAGCTCGAGTCCTACCTGGCCGACTATCTTCCGGCCGCGGACATCGAGGACATCCAGGAGGAGGTGATCCCCGGCCGAACCCCGGAGCTGCTCGTGACGCTTTCCGGAACCTGGGAGCCGCCCGGTGCTGCCCTGAGGCTTTCTCCCGACCTCGACGCACTCAACCGGGCGGCCGCCCTCGCCGAACGGAAACAGCCCCTCCAGTTCGGGTATGCCTATGTCCAGGAGGTCAGGCTCCGGTTCGGCCCCGGCTCGGTCCGGCTGCCGGTTGGGATGTTCCAGGCCGTGCACGAGGAAGATGCGGCGTTCAGCCTCCAGGTCGAGGCCGACTCGGAGGGTGGATCGGTGCTGGAGATGCGGATCGAGCAGAAGAACCGGACCGTGCCTGCAGAGCGCTACCCGGCTTTCCGGAGGCTCGTCCAGCAGCTCCGGGCCGCACTGGCAGCAGTCGAGGGGGTGGTCGATGCGCCCTGAACATGGTCGTCTCGTCCGCGGATCATCCGGCGGGGCTGTGTCAGGCTTCAGCCGTCGTGCTCGACGTTCAGGTTCGTGGAAGGCGTGGGGCATCGTGTTGCTCCTGGGGCTCACTCTGTCGCAGGGAGCCGCTGGCCAAGCACGTCCGGATCTCGTGTCGAGCGCAGGGGCGGACGGCCCCGCCGAAGCCGGCAAGCCGCTCGAACGGGGGGAAGATGCGCTCGAGCGAGGGGAGGATGCGCTCGAACGGGGGGAAGATGCGCTCGAACGGGGGGAGGATGCGCTCGAACGGCTGGATCTCGCCGAAGCGTGCGGGATCTGGTCGAGGCTGGTGCTGACGGAGCGCGGCCCGGCCGGCAGGAGGGCGGCCGAGAGGCTCGATGAGTGGCTGGACCGCTGCCCCCTCGCTTCGGCAGAGGATGACCTGCTGGCGGGCCTGGCGGAGCAGGTGCGCTCTCCCGGCGGAGATGCCCGGACCGCATTCCGGCGGTTGTCGCTGGTGCGGCGGCTTGCTGGCCGCTACGCGGTTCCGGTTTCCGAGGATATGGCGACTGTCCGGTTGGAGCCGCTGGCCGGACGGATCGATCGTTCGACGGCTCCCGTGCTCGTTGCACTGTCGGGAGTGCCCGTGGAGGCGCCGGCAGGACAGCCGGCCCAGGCCCGTCCCGGGGCCCTCCAGGCGTCGCGTTTCTGCTTCCGCATGAAGGCCGAAACAGCCGTGCACGTTCGCCTGGAGCTGCCGAATCCGGCATCGGCGTGGCTGTGCGGGGAGCTGTGGGCGGTTCGGGATCCGTCGGCACCGGCTGGGGGGGCATCGGAGACGTTCAGGACCCTGCATCTGGCCGAAGGAACCTGGTGCCTGGACGTGGTACAGGCGGTCCAGGTCGCGGCCGATCCTGTAGTGGATCTGCTGCCTCGAAGCGCGGTGGAAGCGGTTCTGCCGGCGATGTCTCCCCCCGACGGCACGGGCCCGTTGCAGTGCACCTCCGCCCTGTCGATTGCGGGACTGGGGCAACGGGATGGGGAAACGGCCGTGGCGGAGCGTGCAGCGGGGTCCCCTCCGGTCGAGGCGATGCCCGAGACCGTGTACGCAGCGGAGCCGGGATGTCGCACCCTCCTGGCCGAAATCCGGGCGCAGATGGACAACGGAGAGGACCAGGCTGCCGAAGGGCGGCTGCTGGAGGCAGCCGAGGAATGTCGGTCCACCGCGGACGGCCTGCTGGTCCAGGCGGATCTCGCACAGGCCCGCCAGTGGACCCCACTCATGGACGAAATGCTCGAGGAGGCCTACCGCCGCCATCCGGAGGACTGCGAGGTACTGGCCCGCTGGGTGACCCGCAGGCTGGAGCGGGCGGAGATTCCGCCAGCCGGGGCTCTGGCCGTGGTGTGCGAGAGCGTCGAGCGGATGATGGGGGGCCTGTCGACCCCGGTGCTGTCGGCCGATCCGGTATCGCAGCTCCGGGATGCAGGCCGGGCGCAGCGGTTCAAGCTGCTGCCGATGTTACTGGCTGCGGGGGGACCGGACGTGGAGCAGGCGCTGGAGCGGCTGGCTCGACGCGACATCCACGTCGGATGGCTCCTGGCCGACTGGTGGTTGGCCCGGGGGCAAGGGGAACGGGCCCAGGGACTGGCAGAGGCGATCAGCGAGCATCCGGCGGCCCTGGCCGGTCTCCGGATGCAGGTCGGGAGGCTGTTCTCCTGGGGGAAGAGCCGCCGACACTGGACCGACCCGGAGACGGTGGCGAAGTCGTACCTGGAGTCGGGTTTTGCCCAGGGGATGCCGCAAGTAGTCGTGCTCGACGAGGCCGTGGTGGTGCCTTCGCACAACGGCTGGTTCACGCAGGTGCAGACCACGCTGGTCCATCTCGTTTCGCCCGATGCAGCCGAGTCTGTCGGCGAAGTGAGCCTGGCTGCCGACGAGGAGTTGCTGATGCTGGCCGTCCGCAAGGGGGACGGGAGCTGGATCGGCCCGGAGGAGATGGGCCAGTCCGGGGCGGGAAAGGACACGATCTCGTTGCCCGGGCTTGCTCCCGGGGATTTCGTGCTGCGTCGGACCGTGAGGGAGGTGCAGTCCGATTCTGCCGGGGGATGCCACCGGATCCCGCCGTTCTATTTCGGGCATCGGGATCTGCCGGTCTTCCTGAGCCGGTACGTGGTGCTCCACGGCGGAACCGGGCTGGAGTACTTCCTGCGCGGAGATGTCGACGTAGCGGCTTTCGAGCCGGGCATCTGGGAGTTCGTGCGAAAGCAGGTGGAGCCGGTCCCTGAGGAGCCGCTGTGCCCCGACCCCGAGGCGGGAGTTCCGCTGGTGGAGGTGGCGAGCCCGTGCCTCGATTGGAGCGCGCTGCGGGACGGAGTGGGCGAGCGGGCGTTGACGCTGTGCGACATTCCGTTCCCGTTCCCCGGGCAGGGCTGGACTCCGGAGAGGATCTACGAAGCGATGTTCCGGGCCACGGAAATGGACCCGTCTGCCGGGCTGTTTTCCCGCTCCTTCTCACAGGCGCTGGCCGAAGGAAGCGGCAACGGGGCCATGGCACTGTACTGCGCCTTTGTCCAGGCCGGACTGGATGCGCACCTGGTGGCCGTCAACTCGGCAGCCGCCCCGCCCCTGGATCTGGCACGTCCGCACCTGGCACCGTTCGATGGAACCGTGGTGTACGTCGCGGGGGAGAGGCCGACGTGGTTCGACCCGTACGATCCCCTGTCTCCGGCGGGCCGGGTGCGCCGGTCCTATGCGGGGCGGACCGGCCTCGTGCTGACCGCTCGTCATCCGCGCCTCTTCGTTTCCCTTCCCCAGGCCGGAGCGATCGATGCCTGGAAGATCCGGGTCGATGCGGAGATCGACGGGGAAGGGGCACTGACCGGGACGTTGGACATCGAGGGCAAGGGACAGGCTGCGGCCGAGCTGCGGAGGCAGGCAGAGGGTTCCCCCGAGGCTGGGGAGAGGCTGGCGGCCGGAGTCGTGGCACAGGTGCTGCCCGGCGTCCACGTCGAGAGTCTCCGGTTCGATACCCGGGGCCGCTCCGCACTCCTGTCCGTGGATTTTGCAAGGGGACCCGGGGCCGACGAGCGCTTCCTCGTCCTCCTTCCGCCCCTGCCGGCCAGGGAGCTCACCCAGTTGCCGGAACGGACATCGATTCTCTATTTCCCGGGGTTCTACAACATCGATCTGGACATCGAGCTGAGGACCGAGACCGGCCGGTTCCTCGTTGCCGAGGGACGGGACCGCGTCGAAACCCGGTTCGGGAGTGCCGAGTTGCGGGTCGAGAACCGGGGCGACCGGCTGCTCGTCGTCAAGCGGGCTTCCGCACTGCCGGCAGTCGTCAAGGCGCAGTCGTACTCCGAGCTTGTTCAATTCCTCTCGTCGGCCCGAAGGCTGGCGGGGCTGGCGGTCGAGGTGACCGGTGACAACGGCCGGGACTGAGCTGCCCCGCGGGTTGCCGCCGGGAACGGGCGGGGCCGGAACCGGGGCCGTCGTGCGCGGCTTGAGGCTGGTCGCTGTGCGCGGTGTCACCGCCGTTGTCGTGCTCCTGCTCGTGTACTCGGCCAGCTTTGCCCTGATGCGCACGGCCCCCGGAGGCCCGTTCGACCGGCTGCAGGGGCTGCCGGAGCAGACACTTGCCAACCTGGAGCGGCGGTTCGGGCTGGACCGGCCCCTGGCGGAGCAGTACCTGGTCACGCTTGCCGGGTACCTGCAAGGGGACCTCGGACCGAGCCTCAGCTTCGCACCCGGCCGAACTGTCGGGGACGTCCTGGCGCAGGCGCTTCCCGTGTCGCTGGAGCTCGGTGCGTGGGCTCTGCTGGTGGCGCTCGTCCTGGGGGCAGGCGGGGGGCTGGTCGCAGGGCGGTATCCGGGACGGTGGATCGACCGGTTGACCACTGGGGCGGCACTGGCCGTGATCTCCGCATCGCTCATCGTGCTCGGGGCATTGGGAAGGGAGATGCTGGCGCTTCCCGGGTTCCCGCTCCAACTCGGGGGCTTCGATTCGTGGCGGAACAAGCTGTTGCCCGTGCTGACCCTGGGGATCTCCTCCGGGGCTGTATTCCAGCGGCTGATACGGGCCAACGTGGCACAGCGGATGTCGGAAGGAATGTGGACCGCGGCCGCAGCCCGGGGGGTACCGGGATTCCGTGTGTTCTGGAAGTACGTGGTACCCGCCGCACTCGTCCCCATGCTCGACTACGCAGGGCCTGTGGTGGCGGGGATCCTGACCGGGTCGTTCGTCATCGAGGCCGTCTACGAGATCCCGGGGGCCGCTGCCTGCTTCGTGCACGGTGCCCAGGGGCGGGACTACACGCTAGTCATGGCTGCCATCCTGGTGTATGCGGCCCTGCTCATGACCTGCAACCTGGTCTTCGAGACGCTGCACTGGTTCCTCGATCCGCGGCAGCGGCTCGAGCAGGGGCGCGGGGGGAAGCGATGAAAGGGATGCGCCTTCCGCTCGCCCTGGTCTTGGGGCTCGTGGTGCTGGCCGCCCTGGCCGGCCCCCTGTCGATCCACGTGGCTGGGTTTCCGTACGACCGCCCCGACCCCGCATCGCCGCTGCTTGCTCCCGGAGGGATCTCGGTGCAGCCCCACCCGCGCACCTATGTGCCTGATGATCGGCTCATGTCGCTGCTCGATTCGGACCGGGACGGGGAGGTGGCCTGCTCCCTCTCGGCCGAAGGGCGTCACTTCTGCCCCGAGCTGGAGGAGCTTCCTGCTGTGGCATCGGTGCTGAGGCGGGGGTTCCAGGCAGCGCAGGGCGAGGCGGGGGTGGACCGGGACGAGTGGGACCGGACTTTGCTGTCGATCCCGGAGCGCATGCGCCCCAGACTCTGGTCCGAGGTGCTGGACCTGGACCGGGATCGTCTCGTCTCGAGGGACGAGTGGGCGCAAGGGACCTCGTTCCTTGCCCTGGACGGAGAGGATGCCGCCCTCTTCGATGTCAACGGGGATACCCGGCTGACCGCGGACGAGCTGGCCGGCACTCCGGAAACCCGTGCGCACATGCTGGGGACCGATTCGCTGGGACGGGACCTGCTCGCACGCCTGCTCTACGGGTTGCGGGTATCGCTGCTGGTGTCGCTGGCCGCTGCAACGGTGAGCCTGCTGCTGGGGACGCTCCTGGGCCTCTTCAGCGGCCTGGTGGGGGGCACCGCAGACCGCATCTTCCTGCGTTTGTTGGAGGTCCTCCAGAGCGTGCCGTTCCTGTTCCTCGTCATCCTGCTGTCGGTGTTTTCCCGAGACGTGCTCAAGATGCGGTGGCAGGAGGCCGAAACTGCTGCGCTGGCCCAGGCAGTCCTCCTGTTCGCCGCGCTCGGAGCGGTCCAGTGGTTCTCCCTGGCACGGTACGCCCGAGGGCTTGCCGTGTCCCTGAAGCAGGCTCCGTTCGTGCAGAGCCTTTCCGGCATGGGGTTCTCCACCCCGAGGCTCGTGGTGCGCCACATCCTGCCCAACACGGTGCTGCCCATCTCCGCCTACGCCGTGCTGCTGGTCCCGGCTCTCGTGCTGGAAGAGGCATTCCTGTCGTTCCTGGGGTTCGGGATTCAGCCTCCCTATCCTTCGCTGGGAACCTTGCTGGGAGAGGGGGTGAGGAGCATGGGCCGCTCACCGCTGCTGCTGCTGGCACCGGCCCTGACCGTGCTGGTGCTGGCCTGGAGCGTGAACCTGCTCGGCGATTCCCTGGCCCGGAGGCTTGCCGGGGGGAGGGGGCGCACGTGATTCGCACCGTGCATCTTGCCGTGTCCAGCCGCAGCGGGCAACCGATCCTCCTTCCCACGAGCTTCGAGTGCCCCGACAACCGGCTCCTCCTGTCCGGAGAGAGCGGTGCCGGCAAGACCACGCTCATCGAGTGCATGGCCGGAGTGTCGGCCCACCGGATGTCCGGCGTGCTCGACCTGCCCGGCGCGGCCCTCCTGGGCGTGCAGGATGCCCAGGCCGCGTTCTCGCCATACCGCCGGCTGATCGGGCAGCTTCGGGATGCTCGACGCTTTCGGGCAAAGGACGAGTGGGAGGCCGAGCTGCTGGACAACATGGCAGCGCTCGGCCTGCGGGCCGACATACTCTCGTGCTATCCTCACCAGCTCTCCGCCGGGATGATGAAGCGAGTTCTCCTGGCCTCCCTGCTGGCTGCCGGGGCACCGCTCGTGCTGCTGGACGAGCCGACCGCCGGCCTGGACCCCTCCGTGAGGTGGAGTGCCCTGGACCTGGTTCGGCGCAAGGCACCGGCCTACGTCCTGGCAACTCACGATCCCGAGCTGCTCGAGGCCGCAGAGGTCGAGCACCGCCTGCACCTCGGGCCGGGGGACGAGCGATGGTTCGGTCCGGCCCGGGAGTTCGGGACCGTGCGTCCGGAGGATGCGCCCGACGACTCGACCCCACGAGTCGGACCCGACGGGGAGGAGGTGTGATGAACCGCCCCACCAACCCCGCCCTCCGCTTTGGCGGAGTCTGGGCAAGGCATCCCGGGGCAACGGGCCACGCGCTGCAAGACCTGTCCTTCTCTCTGGCCTCAGGTTCCGCCCTGGCCGTGGTCGGCGAGAGCGGGGCGGGCAAGAGCACCCTCGTCGCGGTCGTTGCGGGGTTCCTTCCCGTCGAGCAGGGGACCGTGGACGTGGAGGGCGTTGCATTGTCCGGCGAGCCCGGGGCCGTGCGTTCCGCCCGCCGCAGGCTCGGGCTGGTGCACCAGCTCCCCCGGCCGTCGCTCGATCCGACGCAGGCCGTTCTCGATGCCGTGGCCGAGCCGCTGGTCCACCTGGCCGGCGTTTCCCGTTCAGAGGCATCGAGGCGAGCGGCCTCCCTCCTGTCGAGCCTGGGCATCGGGGAGGAGCTTCATGGCCGCCGCCCGGCAGCGCTTTCGGGGGGACAGTGCCAGCGTGTGGCCACGGCAAGGGCCATGATCCACGAGCCGCCCGTACTGCTGGCCGACGAGGCGACCGCCTCACTCGACCCAGGGACCGGGGAGCTGCTGCTGGCCGAACTGGCTCGCCATTCCCGCGAGCGGGGGCAGGCCGTCCTCTGGGTGACCCACCGCCTGGATGAGGCCGAGCGCCTGTCCGGCGGGCTGCTCGTGCTGCTGTCCGGTCTCGCAGCAGAGAGAATGGAAGCCTTTCAGACCTGGGACAACGTCCTCCATCCGTACAGTCGCTACCTGGCTGCAGCCCGGCGCGTACCGGTCCCGCCTTTCGCCGCCGCCTCTTCCGGCTGCCCATTCCGTCCGGGCTGCCCCCTGGCAGTCGAGACCTGTGCGGACCGGGTACCCGAGGAGCGGGAGATCCACCCGGGCCACCATGTCCGGTGCTTCCGGGCCTGAGGCCGATGGGGTTCAATACGAGCTGGGCGCGGGGCCCCACAGGGGCAGGGACGGTGTGGCAAGTGCAGTCCAGACATGAAAGCGGGACGGCTCGACCGAGGTGACTTCGTTGATCCGAAGGACCGCCCCGGGCGAGACCTCGAAGGACAGGTCGTTGTAGTCCGCAGCCTTCAGCCAGATGACGTCCTTGCGGTCAGCCAGGTGGTCGAAGGTGTACCGCCCATACCAGAGCATTACCCAGTACAGCGTGTCCCTCACCGGGATGACGGCCAGGTGGCAAGGCAGGCCGTCGGCCCAGGGGACCGCAAGGTCGGTTGCCACCGCGACTCGGTTCCCCACGGCAACAGGGGGGCTTCGGCCGCTCTCGGACGAGACGAAGCGCCCGCCGCTCGACGGGGGAACTGACAGATCGAAGCGGATGATCTGCCCTTTGCCCGGGGTCGGGCCCGACATCGACGCCCGCCCGAGCATGCACGATTCGCAAGGGAGCGGGGCATTGCGCAAGGCATCCCGCAGCGTGCTCAAGGGGCGGTGCATGAGGTCTGCCAGGAGCACGGTCGAACCCCGACGGAGATCAGGCCCCACGATTCCCTCCAGCGTGCGCAGGGGAGGGGCCGGGGTGCCCGACAGGGTGTGCAGAATGTCCTTGGGCCGCTCCTGGAAATCGGCCAGCCGGGGCGCGGACAGATCATCCATGAGGCTTTGCCATCGTTGGGACAGCAACTCCGGAGTCCACAGATCCCGGCACAGTCCGTAGTCGGGCAGCAGGCTGCGCTCGGTGAGCCGCATGCGGTCCAGCCGGGCATACGCCGGCTCGGCAGCGGCCAGCATCGGCGGGGTGATCGTGTAGTCCTGGAAGATGTACTCGACCCGGGCTGCGAAATTCCGCTGGTCGACCGGAGCTTCCCATCGGGCCGCCAGCGACTGGATCACGGCCAGCAGCAGCATGCAGCCAACGAGAATCCCGGTTGCGGACACGCGACACACTCGGGGAATTGCGGACGGATTGTCCGGGAGCAGCCGGGGAATCCACCTGGCCGCGGCCCCCCTCACGAGAGGTGCCCAGGTCTCCACCAGTGCGACGATCCCCATGGCGACGGTCCAGCCGATCGGCTGGGCAAAGCTCAGGTACACCCCCATCTTGTTGGGTTCCACCCAGTTGGCCATGGTGCACAGCATGGCAAGCTGCGGAAGAAACCAGAGCATCCCGGCAAGAACCGCCGTTCGCTTGCGCCGCCAGCCCCACCACAGCCCGAGAGGAACCAGAGCGATTCCCACGATCCCGAATGCCCGCAGCAGGGTCAGCGGAAACGCTGCAAGTGTGGGAAATCCGTTGTACGGGCTTCGGAGCGGCTCCGGGACGAACGGCCACGACAGCAGCCCTCGAATCGTGAAGTCCATGCCCAGGAAGGAATGCTGCGCCGGAGGCATGGAGATGAAGGACTCGAAAAGGGGGCCGCCGCTGAGATACCGGATGACGTGCGCGATGGCGCACGGGGAGGCGAACAGCAGCGTGCCCAGGATAGCGAAGACCAGGTTGGCTGCGATTCCCCTGCCGAAAACCCGGGCGACCCACGGAGCATCGTAGTGCGGCAGATCGCTCGCCTTCCACACGGCCACCAGCAACGCAGGGATCGACAGGATGCCCACGTGGCGGATTCCGAGCAGCAGTCCGAAGAACATGCCGCCAAAGAACCACTGCGTCCGCCTGCGGAAGAGGAAGTAGAACAGTGCGGTGCCGAGCCCGAGGCTCATGGTGTTCTCGTCCTCGAGCGGGATCGACAGGACCGCCGGGTTGAGCGACAGGATCGCTCCCACCAGGTACCCCAGCGCAGGTCGGTCCAGCAGCGAGCGGCCGAGGTGGAATCCGAACCAGGCCGTCAGCAGTCCGAAGAACAGGTGCACCAGGTGGAATCCGGCAAACCCGAACAGGACCATGAACGGTGCCACGAACACCGTGGGACCATGGCGTTGTCCGCCGTTCCACACGAAGAAGGCATTCCGCCCCCGGAAGCAGTCCAGGCAGCCGTTGAAGCCGACCGGTGGATCCGCCGTGAGGTAGTCGAAGACCGGAAGCACTCCGGCCCGCGACACGCACCGTTCCTGGTCGAACAGGGTACTGTCGTAGCTCAACAGCCAGGCCAGCGCGACCAGCCCCAGGAACAGGGCGAGCCCCGGGGACCAGGCGTTGCGGACCTGCTCCACCAGGGTTTTCCGCACGAAGCCGAACCCCCCTTCCACGAGCCGCAGTGCCACGATGCAGGCCCCGATCGTGCCCAGTCCGATCCCCGCCAGCAGGCCGGCGGTGAGGTGGACCTGGGCGACCAGCCCGACCAGCCCGGTGAACAGGAGCCCCCACAGGCAGGTCCAGCAGGTTCCCACCGCAAACGCGACGGCAACCGGCGCATCGTCGAATTTCCCCCTTGCGACTAGCCGGACGAGGAGCAGTCCCGGTATGAGGAACAGCACCAACGATGTGCCCAGGATCTCCAGGATTGTTGGAAACACCATGCCGGATGCTCCGCCTCGGGCCGTTCGCTGCCCCGAGGTCCGCATTCTAGACGCGATTGCTCTTCCTGTCGACAACGCGTCCCGCCAAGAAAAACAACGACTTGTTCGATGATCGAACCCGGTATAGGATTGGGCTGGCAAGGATGGAGCGCATGGCCGGGGAGAGGTCGAACCATGTGGCATCAGATTTCGTGTCCGCAGCAGTAGCGGCGGGCAACGGGTCTGTCCTGGCCTGGGCTGCTGCCCTCCTCTCCGGGTGCTCGGGCGAGTCGGGTGGCAAGCAGCAGAGCTTTGCCGCAGGCTGGCTCCTCCTGTCCGTGCTGGTCCTCTTCATGCTCATCCTGTTCGGAGGGCTGATCCGCTACCTCAAGGCGGGCAAGAAACAGGCGGAGAAGACCGGGCGTCCTCTGGACTACGAGTACACGAACACCGAAGACGAGGACGAGGAACCCTGACCGGGCTCTCGTGCGCTGGGGGAAGTCCGCTCACGGAGCATCGACCCGCACCCTCCAGAGACCTGGCGACCGACTCAACATGCCGGGACCGCTGCCGTCGAGCTTGAATCCGGGGCAGCGCAGCGATACGGAACGCTCGAAACGGGCTTGGGAGTTTTCCGGCCCGAGCGCAACCCCATCCACGACGACCGAGGCCCCGGCCGTGTCGGCATGGAAGATCACTTCGTAGGTCTGGGTGCTGTTCCGGGTGGCCACGCCTTTGGAGGTGATCTCGAGGCCGTTGGAGAAGTCGACGTACGAGGTCGTGCCCGTGGCCAGGCGGAAACAGTCGGCCATCTCGACGGTCACACCCCGGTTGGAGTAGTACGCGGTTCCGCGGGCCGGAAGGGTCAGCTCGATTCGCGTGTCCCCTTCGGTCTTCCACTTCGCCAGCAGGTCGGTTTCCGACCCGAGGTACGCTGCCAGGGAATCGTCTACCGCCTGGCGCTCTCCCTGGAACGGTGCCAGCAGGCGGGGAATGTCTTCCCGGCGGGCCAGAGTCTCGTCCGAGAGCAGGTCGAGCGCGCTCCGGTACGGGGACAGGCCTTTTGAGCAGGCCTCCTTCCAGTCGCGGTCGTCCAGCCCGTCGAGCAGCTTCCCCAGCGCCAGGCCGACTCGGTAGTACTTCCACTTCTGGAGATCCCCCGGTCTAAACGTCTTGAAGTACCGGACGAGCTCTTCGGCAGCGGCACCGGGGGTGGCAATGCCGGCGGCCACTGCGTATTCCTCCTCCACGTACCGGGCCGTCCCCTCGATCCGCTCCTCCCATTCTTCGATCCCGGAGGCCGTTGCACCCCCTTCCCGTGCGTACCGGGAAGAGCGCGAGGCCAGGTACTCCGCCAACGGGACATCGGTGCCCCCCGCGGCCTGGAGAGCCGCCATCTTGGCCAGCATCAGCTCTTCCGCACGGGCCAGGAAGGCATTCTCGCCGTCCTCGTACGGGTAGCGGCAGGCAACCGGGTAGGGCACAGACGTCCACTGCTGCTGCCACTCGTGGAAGATCTCGTGCACGACCAGCCTGAGCCAGCTCTTCCGCTCCGCAATGTCCTGGTGGCGCACGAGGAAGAACCGGTGCCCCTGCCACTCCACGTTGCGGGCAAAGG
>Ga0233425_10004795_pt1 | contig 22193 bp, 26 predicted proteins | sample Watercolumn_Towu_2_FD_181712 | JGI IMG/M metagenome (GOLD analysis project Ga0233425, IMG submission 181712) | Freshwater microbial communities from Lake Towuti, South Sulawesi, Indonesia - Watercolumn_Towuti2014_140_MG | ecosystem: Environmental > Aquatic > Freshwater > Lake | place...
TTATCTTTGTATTGTTTAAGTAGTGCGTCGCGCTCGCTATCGGTGTAGACGTAGTGTTCCTTTTTGTCCACTTCAATACGATAAAGCGGAGGCATAGCGATGTAGAGATAACCCCCTTCGATCACTTCTTTCATGTGACGATAGAAGAATGTGAGGGCGAGTGTGGTAATGTGTTCGCCGTCGACATCGGCATCGTTCATGAGAATAATGCGATGGTATCTGAGCTTGTCGGCGTTGTAAGTGTCGCCAATGCCGGTCCCGAGAGCTATAATCAAGTTTTTGAGTTCTTCAAAGGCGATAATTTTATCGAGTCTAGCGCGTTCGGTATTTAAAATTTTACCGCGAAGCGGAAAAATGGCTTGGAAGCGGCGATCCCTACCCTGCTTGGCGGAGCCACCGGCGGAATCTCCCTCGACGATATAGATTTCACACAAGGAAGCATCTTTTTCTTGACAGTCGGCGAGTTTGCCTGGCAAAGTGGTGCCCTCGAGAACGCCTTTGCGGACAACGGCATCACGCGCGGCACGAGCGGCCATACGAGCTCGAGCGGCGAGTTCGGCTTTTTCGAGCATTTTTTTGGCTTCTCCCGGATGTTCTTCGAGATATGTTTCGAGCTGAGATTTGACGATTGAGTAAACAGCTGATTGCGCTTCCATGTTGTTGAGTTTGGCTTTAGTTTGAGACTCAAACTGGATATCGCTACTACTCATTTTGATAAAGACAACAGCAGTCAAACCTTCTTTGAGATCGTCACCGGAAAGCTCGATTTTATTTTTGGAATCGCCCATTTTTTTGGACATATAATCTTTGATGACTTTAGTGAGGGCGGTACGAAAACCAGTCAAGTGAGTACCACCATCGTAGGTCCGGATGACGTTGGCAAACGACAAAATATTTTCGGAGAAAGAGTCGTTGTATTGGAAGGCAACTTCGACTCCAATTTTAAGATTTTCGACGGTCTCTGAACCAGTCATATAGACGACATCATGAAGGGCTTTTTTGTGAGTGTTTAAGTGAGCGACGAGCGATTTGATACCACTTTCAAAATAGAAACCGCAGGAGTCACCAGTTTTTTCGTCGTTGAGATGAAAATAGAGTTTGGGGACCAAGTAGGCACGTTCGCGAACTCTAGTTTTGATACTTTTATACTCGAATTCGATGGTTTTTTTGAAGATGGATTTGTCGGGAATGAAGGTAGTGTAGGTACCTGAAGCATCGGTGAGGAGATGTTCGTGACCGGGTGCGAGGAGTTTTTTGGCTTCGGCTTCTGAGATAATTTTGACAGGATAATCGGGATTGCCGATTTGGTAGGATTGCAGGTGATACTTGCCATCACGTTTGACGATCACGGACATGTGAGTCGAGAGTGCATTGACAGCCGAAGCACCTACACCGTGGAGGCCACCGGAAGCTTGGTAGGCGGTCTCTTCGAATTTGCCCCCAGCATGGAGTTTGGTCATGGCGATTTCGAGGGCGGAGACGCCTGAGGGATGCATATCGGTCGGGATGCCACGACCATCATCGGAGATTGCGGCGTAGCCGGACTCAAGCAACGTGATATAAACATTTTTGGCGTAACCGGCGATGGCTTCGTCGACTGAGTTGTCGGTGATTTCTTTGAGTAACTCTTGGATGCCTCGCTCATCGGTCGAACCGATATACATACCAGGACGTTTGCGGACGGGTTCGAGTCCTTCTAAAACTTTAATGTCTGAAGCATTGTAGGAATTTGGCATAATATTTGACTTTGAAGTAACAATTTTCAGTTTTCAATGCTCATTTGAAAGTAATTTGATCACAAAAGAAAACTATAACACATTTGATTGTAGCAGGGGTAATCTAGGCAGTCTAGTTATGCGATCCTGTGTGAGGTAGTGTGAGATAGAAGTTTTGTGTCACGAGCGAAACGGAGCAATTTGCGAGGAGTTGGAGGTGAGCGGATTGGGTGGAATTTGCAATTCTTGCAAGAAGGGTCAAGCCACGTGGAGAGAGACTTTGATCTTTGATTTTGGTATTTATCCCCTTTTCAATCTTTATCAACCAGGCGATAGATTCTTGGCGATCGCGTTTGACAATGGCGTTGAGTCTGTCGCCCGCTTTTAGATTCATAATTGATTTGAGATCAGTCAAGACTTTGGGGTCGAGATCGAGAATTTCTTGGTCCAGGGCTATTGGCATGGTGCGTGAGGTAATAGTGGGCAAGACTGACTTGGGCGTATGAGTGGTTAAGTAGAAGGTTGTATTTGCCGGGGGCTCTTCGAGTATTTTAAGGAGGGCATTTTGAGCTGGAGTTGTCATCATATCTGCTTCTTCGATCCAGATGATGCGATTTAGGCGGGCTGTAACTTTGAGGGAGTCGACTAGGTCTTGAATTTGTTTAATGGTGATCGATGACTTTTCGGCGGTTATGTGAATTAGTTCTGTGTGTGTACGCGTGAGATCTTTGAGGTATTTGGCTCTTTGGGTAGTTGAACCACCGGTGATGAGGTATGCATGCATAGAATTATTATATTCTATGTTTTTACAAAGAACCGTTCTTTGTAAATTGTTCTTCATCTGTATCGAGAGTATAGGGTTCGATATTGCCTACATCACTCCCGTCTTCCACAAATGATTGATAGCTGTGTATTTCTTTAGATGATGGGGTGTGAGAGAGGATTGGGGAGGTATTGATCCAAGTATTTTGATCTAGACCTAGATATGTGCGATAAGATGAATAAGGGTATTCCATAAGGTTTTTACAAAGAACCGTTCTTTGTAAATGGAGGGGATTTCTGTGAATGTATTTAGATAAATACAACCACTGGTATTGGTTTTCGACTAAAATGTTTTTATATTTGCCTTGAAAGATCGTACCAGAGTGGTGATATTTATCGTTGAAATACATAGCATATCCTGTACAAACTCTTCTCATCAGATCAGAAATTGTGATTTCGTCTGAGATTTGTTTAAGCATAAAGTGAAAGTGATTGGGCATAAGGCAATATGCAAGTAAGGCATGAGCTGGGGGAGATTTTACAAAGAACCGTTCTTTGTTTTTGACTTTGTCGAGGCGTGATTTAGAGCTGGGAGCTAGACCAAGCGGGTTTACTAGATAATATCTGAGTATCTGTGTGAATACCTGATAATCTTTTGGATTGCGGAAAAGAAGTTGTTGATGCGCGCCACGATTGTAAACATGATAGAAACAACCAGGGATAAATGTGCGATTACAAAACCTACTGGGCATTAGTTATATTTTTATACAAAGAACCGTTCTTTGTAAAGAATGCAATGGATGAATTTTTCATGTACTATAGAAGTTATGCAGGATCTTGCCCTCATCCTCAAGAAGGATGGTCTACTTTCGGATAGTGATTTTTTGCACCTGGAAAATGAAAGTTTTACGACAGGTATTAGTTTGGATGAAATAGTGGAGCGATCGGGAGTGATAGATTCGCTTGGTTTAACGCGCGCAAAAGCCAAACTTTACAATATTCCCTTTGTAGAGCTGAAAGAATTGGCTTCGTCCCCTGAAGCGCTTGCTAAGATTCCTGAATCGGTGGCTGAGCACTACCAAGCATTACCGTTTGAATTTGATGCAAAAACTGGACTTTTGTCGATAGCGATGGCGAATCCGTTGGATTTGCAGGCAATTGCTTTTTTGGAAGCAAAATCTGGGGTGAAGGTAAAACCTTTCATGACAATGAAAGACGAACTAGTGACAGAAATACCCAAACGCTACTCCCAGGGATTGTCGGCTGAGGTGAGTCAAGTACTGAAAGAGTCGGTAGATACAGATATAAATAAACGCATAATAGATGTCGAAAAAATTGGTGATGTGATTAGAGAGGCGCCGATTGCGAAGATTGTGGCGACGGTGCTGGAGTTTGCGGTCAAGGCAAGAGCATCTGACGTACATATTGAACCGCTAGAATCTCATACCAGAGTACGATACCGTATTGATGGGATTTTGCAGGAGAAGCTGGTGTTGCCGAAAAAAGTGCATGACGCCGTAGTATCGCGGATTAAAATTTTGGCGGAACTCAAGATTGATGAAAGACGGTTGCCGCAGGATGGGCGTTTTTCCTTCCGCTCGGATGATCAAGAGGTAGACCTGCGTGTATCAACACTCCCGACGGTGGATGGAGAAAAGATTGTGATGCGTTTGCTACGCAAAACATCGAATATCCCCTCTTTGGCGGAACTAGGGCTCAGAGGGATGGCGCTAAAAAATATTGAGGATTCGATCAAGGTGCCACACGGAATTGTACTGATTACTGGACCTACCGGTAGTGGTAAAACGACGACTCTGTACTCGGTACTGCATATCTTGAATACTCCGAAAGTAAATATCTCGACACTTGAGGACCCGGTAGAGTACCAAATAGACGGAGTGAACCAAGTGCAGATAAATGTAAAGGCAGGTTTAACTTTTGCGACGGGACTGCGATCCTTTTTGCGACAAGATCCCAATGTAATCATGGTGGGTGAAATCCGTGACAATGAAACAGCGGATTTGGCTATCCAAGCATCATTGACCGGTCACTTGGTGTTTTCGACTTTGCATACAAATAGTAGTGCGGGTGCTTTACCTCGTTTGCTAGATATGCAGGCAGAGCCATTTTTACTGGCTTCGTCGATGACGTGTGTGGTGGCGCAACGCGTATTACGCAAAATATGTGACAACTGTAGCGAGCAGTATGTACCGCCGGCTCCAGTAGTAGAAGAAATGAAGCGAGTGCTGGGGCCATTGTATGACGCTTATCTTGCAAAACAAAATGGTAAACCGCTGATGATGACAAGAGGGAGAAAGTGTGAAAAATGTGGCGACACTGGTTACAAAGGACGTCTAGCAATTTTTGAGGTACTTAAAGTTACGGAAAAAATTGGTAAACTGATTCTAGAGCGTGCGCCAGCGATCCAAATCGAACAAGCGGCTGTGGCGGATGGGATGGTACTCATGGAGCAAGATGGGTACCTGAAAGCGCTTGATGGTTTAACCACCATAGAAGAAGTACTACGTGTAGCTAAAACATAAAGGAGTAAATATGGACATTAAAAAAATATTAGAGATGTGTGTGCAGTACATGGCTTCGGATGTACATATCATGGTGGGCGTGCCACCTATGCTACGCCTAAACGGTAAGCTACTGAGTTTCCCTGACGCAAAAGCTATCACTCCTGCCCAGGCTGAAGAGATGGTGAACGCGATACTGAGCGAACAACAAAGAGAACTACTGAAAGTCGATAGAGAACTAGATTTTTCTTATATGATAGCTGGGGGAGAGCGTTTTCGTGCTAATGTATATTTTGAAAAAGGAAATGTAGCGGCGGCACTGCGCTATATCCCTGCAAATATTAGGACACTGGAAGAGTTGCATTTACCTCCGATTTTTGGATCTTTGACACAGATGAAACAGGGGCTTGTACTAGTGACAGGTCCGACTGGACATGGAAAGTCTACGACTCTAGCGGCGATGATCCAACGGATAAATAGAGAGCGCAGTGAACATATCGTGACGATCGAAGATCCAGTGGAGTACGTGCATACACCAGTCAAAAGTATTATTTCTCAGCGCGAATTACATGCCGATACTCACTCCTGGAATGTGGCACTAAAATCGGTGCTTCGTGAAGATCCAAATGTAGTGCTGATTGGCGAGATGCGTGATTATGAGACGATTGAAGCAGCGCTCACCATCGCGGAGACGGGGCATTTGGTACTGGCGACACTACACACCAACTCCGCGGCGCAAACGATTGATCGTATTGTGGATGTATTCCCCGAAAAAGAACAGCAACAAATCAGAGGGCAGTTGTCGCTCTCGCTTGAAGCTGTGATAGCCCAAAGACTGATCCCCTCCGAAGATGGGGCACGTATTGCTGTCACTGAGATACTACTAGCTACCCCGGCTGTGCGATCGCTAATTCGCGATGCTAAGACGCACATGCTGACAAACGTGATGCAGACGTCTACTGATGTAGGGATGAGAACGCTAGACATGGCATTGGTAGAAGCGTATAAAAACGGCAAGATTAGTCTCGCAGTAGCGCGAGAATATGCGCTCAATACCGAAGAGCTAAATAGGCTCGTGGGGAGTAAATAAATATGGAGCGCTTTAGATTTAAAGCAAGAACTGACAAAGGCGAACTACGCAAAGGTGTAGTGGAAGCGCAGAGTAAACAGTCGGCGGTACAGGTCTTGCGAGACCAAAAACTGATTATCGTCGAACTGCATGAACTAGTAGCGGGTCAGACATTTTTTAACTTTAACCAAAAAGTCAAGTTTGATGACGTTGTGAACTTTACGAGACAGTTGTCGACCATGATTGGGGCTGGACTCCCCCTGACAGATGCACTAGCAATCCTCCAAGTCCAAGTGCCGCCTGCTTTGCAAGTAAAGGTGGCGGATATTTTGAGGTCAATCGAGGGAGGAGCGACATTTGCGAGTGCTTTGACACATCATACGGAGACTTTTTCGCGTGTTTATATAGCTTTGGTAAAAGCTGGTGAATCGGCTGGTGTACTGGACACGATATTGTTACGTCTGGCAGATACCCTTGAAAAACAACGAGAATTTCGCGAAAAAACTAAAGGAGCCATGATCTACCCTGTGATTGTACTAATTGGCATGACGCTCGTGACTGGAGTCATGATGATTTTTGTCTTGCCCAAATTGACAGCGATGTACAAAGATTTTGATATCGAGCTCCCAATCATCACCAAGATACTCATAGGCATGTCTGATTTTATGGTGAACTCCTGGTATGTGATGGTAGCCTTGATTGGAACTGGAATATATGCCTTTACATCCTGGCGCAGAACCAAGATGGGGATGTACCAGTGGGACGCAATTGTGCTCAAGCTCCCAATATTTGGCAAGATCAAGTCGATGATACTGATGGCTGAGTTTAGTCGGACTCTGGCGCTACTAGCTGCGGCGGGTGTGTCGCTCGTGGAGTCGCTCTCGATAGTGCGCGAAGTAGCAGATAGTGAGGTGATGCGGAAAGCGTTGGATGAGGTGGGCAAAGATGTAGAAAAAGGCACATCGCTGGCGGTAGCATTGGCGAGACACCCAGTATTTCCGATGATTGTGTCGCAGATGACATCGGTGGGAGAACAAACAGGCAAACTAGATGAAATCCTCAACCGCGTGGCAGGATATTTTGAGAACGAATCTGAACATGTAATCAAAAATCTCTCTACAGCGATGGAACCGTTGATCATGGTACTGTTGGGACTGGGAGTAGGTTTTTTGATTGTGGCAATCATTGTGCCGATATACAACTTGACGAGTGCGTTTTAGTATGGTGATATAGATATATATAGGAGGAGAAATTATGTTTAGAAAACTTGGTTTTACAATGATTGAGTTACTCATCGTTATTGCTGTGCTAGGTATTTTGGCAGTAGCAGTGTTGGCGGCAATAAACCCTATTGAACAGATCAATCGAGGCAAAGATACGGGGAGTCGCAGTGATGCTGAACAACTATTGTCGGCGACAGATAGGTATTATGCCTCAAAAGGATATTATCCTTGGACATCTGGTGCTAATAGTAACCAAACAATGATTACAGGAGGTTCGGGAGCAGTGGCTACATTGACTGTGCTAGATGCAGCTGCTAAGCAAGTAGGCAATGAACAACAGGCAATGTTGAATAATTTGTCGACCGGAGGATCATCGGAACTGAAAGCATCGTTTGTAACTAGAATTGTAGATCCTACGTACAATTGGCTCAATATTTATAATAATGGTATCTCGGGATCAAGTACGTATGTCTGTTTTGAGCCAAAGTCGGCGTCGTTTAGAGAAGAAGCATGGAATAGATGTTCAAATGATACGCATACTGGTTTAGATACTTTGCCTGCGGACTTTCCGGCTACTGCGTGTCCCAACGATGGCACTTGTGCACAAGCTGCCACTGCTGATGTTGCTGTAGGTTGTCTCATTTGTCTACCATAAACCCTTCGACAAGTTCAGGATTGAACTGATAAAATGTGAGGATGATGTATTTCATTCTCACATTTTTTTTGGGCGCGTGTGTAGGGAGTTTTGTAAATGTACTCATTGATCGCACAATAACTGGTGCTAACTGGGTATCAGGTAGATCTCAGTGCGATCACTGTGGTAAACCACTAGCATTTTATGATATGGTCCCGATCATTAGTTTTGTTGTGTACGGGGCTAAATCACGTTGTTGTCGCACTCCTTTATCATTGCAATACCCAATAGTAGAGACGATTGTAGGATTGCTTTTTGCTTGGTGGTTGATGGTGGGATTTGTCTTTTTCCGACTAGTGTCTGCACCACTGAGTGTGATCCAACCAACTTTTTGGTTGTTTACTGGTACCATCATCACCATCCTCACACTGGCCGATTTGATATATGGATACGTGCTGATGAATATAGTGTGGACTGGGATAGTGAGCGTCATGCTCTATAGATTCATACTCATATATTTTGGGGCATATCAAATGAGTGATAGTGTCATGTCGCTAATCACTGGTATAGTGTTGTACAGTTTTTTTTATGCACTTTGGAGACTAACTAAAGGACGGGGAATGGCGGATGGAGACATGTACGTCGCTTTGTATATCGGACTACTACTAGGGTGGCCCAGGGGATTGATTGCGATATTGTTGAGTTTTGTGATAGGAGCAGTGATAGGAGTAATTTTGATCGTGACAAAAATACGCTCGCGTAAAGATACTCTCCCCTTTGTACCATTTATGATGATTGCGACGTGCTTGAGTTTGATATTTGGGAATTATTTTACTGGTTTCTTAGGTTTATAGAAGTTTCGAATTGAAGAATAGGATTTTCTTTGTTAACTGCGATATTGATTTCCCGCAGGGTAAAAGAAATTTTGATCAGGTTGGTTTTTTCGGTAGTAGTGCTTGTGGTATCATTTGGAAGACAAGTGAAGAGTGTGGTGGCATCGACATCTAAGTTGGCTGGAGTGATATATATATCGGCATTGGTCGCTAATCTATTGGATGTGAGAGTGATGGTAGAGGATGTGCCATCTTGGTTGATGACACTGACGGTTGTAGCGTTGCAGAGCGTGATATCTTTGGAGTTGCGGATGATGCTTTGGATTTGATCTAAAGCATAATTGCCAGCCTGCTTGATCTTGGTCATATTGCGAATGCGATTGCTGGAGATAATGTTCATGAGCAGGGAAGATGATATCGCGAGCATGAGTATGGCGACAAGGCCGATCGCAATGATGAGTTCGATAAGAGAGAAGCCAGATTTTTTTACCATTTAGTTAACTCCAGATTGATAGTATGAGATCTAGTGGCCTGATCTTGCCAGCTGACTGTAATTGCGACAGTGATGGTGTTGGCATTGGATGAAAGAGTGATGGTGCGTGTATAGACATTTTCGATCAACGAGGAACATGTCGAAGGTAAAGTACTGAGATCTGTCAAGTTGGTCGGGAGTGTGGTGGCGCAGAAAGTGCCTGTGATTGCGGCAAGCTCCGCGAAGCCAGAATTATCTCTTTGGCCTCTTATCCAGTCGGCGAGCTCTGACCCATATTTGCTGGCGGCGGCTGTACGTCGAGCATAATCGGATTGACTCTGAGATTTGGATGTAAGAGAAAGTGAAGCTATCACGGCAAAAGAGATCATGGCGGCGGCAATGATAACTTCGAGGATGGTGGTCCCTCGCTTGATTTTCATTGGACACCTTTGTATTCGACTGCGCCAGAAGAAGTGATTTGAACCATAAAGGTGGTACCAGCACTAGTGACGTACGATATGTTTAATGGATCAGGCGAGAGAGTGATGCCTTGGGATAAAGGCTTGAAGAGGATTGTGTTGGGGGCAGGAGAGATGCTTGAAATACCAGATAATGCAGGAGAGGTGGTGAGCGTACCATTTGTACTAGAACAGGTGCTGACGGCAGACAACGTATTATCGGCGTTGATGGTGACACTTTGACCAAGATATAATCCTGTACAGTCACGATCGCCAATGTTGGCTTTTTTTTGATTGGAAGTAAGGAAGGAAATGATGGTTTCGCCGGCCGCTCTCCCCTCTTGACGGTCGCGTCCTTTGGTGTAGGCAGAGATTGAAAACGCCACAAGGACGCCTACAATAGATACCGCGACCATGAGCTCGACGAGTGAGTAGCCTTGTTTCATAACTTTATGGTTGGTAGGTACAATAGTTTAGAGGTGTCACTAATTCTAGCGTGGTGCAAAGACTATACTGAGTGTTGGAGGTACGAGTGTAGGTGTATACATCGGTAGTTTTTGGGGGCAGAGGGAGTTGGTTGATATATGAAGAAACTAGTAGTTCTTTGGTGGCTGGATAGCTACCCAGCTCACTGCGATATGTCTCTAGAGCTTGGCGAATTTGTTCGAGGTCAGTTTTGCGTTTTGAGTCGCGAGATATTTTGAGTGAACGGGTGTAACTGACAGCGCCGACGGAGATCAAGATGGCGATGATCGCAATTACGACCAGTAGCTCTATGAGAGTGAAGCCGGATTTTGGTTTTAGTTTGTAGCGCATAAATTATTGTTTGTTGATGATGCAGTAATAATTGCCGGTTGCGGCCCAGTTGCAGGTAGAAGTAGAAGAGTTGCCTCCACCTTGTTCCATGGTAGCACAGATGCAGTAACTCGTGTTTATGTCTGTATCCCAAGTGAGCGTGGTGGTGGGATCTTTGGGGTCTGTAGGTTTGATACCATTTTCAAATGCAGTGCCTTCATTGGGCGATACGGGATAGACACCATATTCGGCAAAATACTGCTCAAAAGCAGTTTGAATATTGGAAATAATTTCGCGCCTAGCGGAGTCGCGAGCTTGTTTTTGAGCGATGATGAGATTGGCGACGCCTATACTAGTGATGATCGCGATGATCGCAATCACGACCAGTAGCTCCATGAGTGAAAAACCTTTTTTGAGTTTTTGAGGCGAAGTCATAGATTTATTGTACACAAATTACATAATCAGTCGCAGTGGCGACGCCGATACTGGTTTTAAGCGCCGCACTGCATTTAGATTGAGAGTCGGCAATGTCTGGATCGGAGAGATTTTCGAGTGTTGCCTTGAGAATAAATGAGTCTGAGTTGGCAAAAGAATAGGCATAGGTTGAAGATGTGTTGGTGGCGGAGTAGGAAGGATCTCTGGGTAGAACAGAAATATAGGTGGTGGATCCATCGGCAAATTGGGAGCCCCATACTAGACTGGCGGATGCGGGATAAGTTTGATGATCGTTGTAGTAAAGACGGAGCGATTGTTCGACGGCGCGAAGATCTGTTTTGCGTCTCATGTCTCGAGCACGTGAGCGGGCACTAGATAAATTGGTGGAGACCACCGCCGTCATGATGCCAATAATGGTAATGACGATAAGCAGTTCGATGAGAGTAAAGCCTTTTTTGATAATTTTCATAAATTTGAGCTCGAAATACGATAATTGCATGATGGTTCGGTGCCACCACAACCAGTAATGGCAGGGGTAATGAGGGCAGAGTCTTGACTATTTTCTAGGTGAGCATAGAGGTAGTAACTGGTGGTAGATTGGCGAACGTAGTAATAATTGTAACCACCTGGATCTTGGGGAAGTTTGGCGGCATAGACGGTGCCATTGACATCGACAAATTGGTCGCCCCAATTGAGTGTTGTAGTATCAATTTGGATTTTACCGGAGCTAGCTGAGGGATATGTTTTGTAGTCGTTGACGTAGGCTTCGAGGGATTTGGCGATGGTTTGGAGGTCCTGTTTACGAGCGGTATCTTTGGCTTTGATTCTGGATGATTGAAAGTTGCCTACACCTAGAGTGGCGAGTATTCCTAGTATTGCCATGACAATCAGAAGTTCAATGAGCGTGAAGCCTTTCTTAATAATCATAACCTTAGTATGAAGAGTTTGACGAACGTCGTCAAGTTTGTCATGATAGAGGTATGAACCGAACTTTACGAAATGGTCAAGTGGGATTGTTGTTGCTGGTGATAATGGGAGTTGTAGTATCTTTGGTTTTGTCTATTGCTTCGCGTAGTTTGTCGGATACGGTTCTTTCAAGACAAGAGCGTGAAAGTAGTACGGCATTTTCGTTGGCGGAAACTGGGATAGAGAATGCCCTATCACAACTGATTGGTAACCCTGACTTGAGTATAGAGCAAAATGCGAGTGGTTTTACCTACCGTATCGCACAGCAAAATACATATAATATGTATGTCAAAGAACTTGAAAGCGCTACTTTAAATGTATCTGGAGCAAGTGGGAATTTGACGATTGCTTGGACGCTCAAAAATGATACTAGTGAAGATTTGACATGTGGCACGGAGGGACCTAGGGGATCGTCGGCTGGTCTAGAAATAGTTGCGCTCAATGAAATAAATAGCACGGTGCTCGCAAGAAATTATTACAATCCTTACAGTTGTAATTATACGAACGGTTTTACAGCGAGCAACGATGGTGGTACGACCTACAAAAGTACAATATCTTATGCTTTGCCGGCTGGGGCGAGTATGCTACGTATAAAGCCAATATACAACGGAGCTACACTAAGTGTCTCAGGTACCGGGATGCCTAAACAACAATATGTTATTTCCTCAAAAGCCAATGAAGGAGATAGTGAAAAAGAAATCCAAGTCAACAGAGGACTGGAGTCTGCGCCATCTGTGTTTGACTACGCATTATTTGCGGCAAATACAATAGTAAAATGAGTTAATAAATACAAGGAGAAAACTGCCCATGACTGCCTATTTTGGACTCGATATTGGATCGTCTAGTATTAAAGTCGCGCAATCGAGTGTGATGGGAACCAAAGGTTTTGCGCTGGATGCGATTGGGCTAGTGGTAAATACGGCGGGGTCGATAGATTTCTCTAGTCCCATGGTAGTAGAAAAACTCAAGACAAATGTAAAACAGCTATTGACGGAAGCAAAAATCAGAGAAAAACGAGTTGTTTTGGCGGCGGCAGAATCTAAGGTATATAGCCGAATCTTGACCATGCCCATGATGTCTGAGGCTGAGCTGGCCTCTGCGATCAAATGGGAGGCTGAACAGTTTGTGCCAGTACCTGTCGCAGATGTTGAGTTGGACTTTTCAATTATTCAAAACAATCTGCCGGGTGAAGAAAAGAAAATGCTGGTATATATGGTGGCTGCTCCCAAGAAATATCTCCAATCGATGGTTGATTTTGTAACTGGTATTGGACTAGAACCAATTGCTATCGAAAGTGAGATGGTAGCCGTCACAAGAGCTTTGACTTTTGGTGCGATAACTCCGACTACACTGATCTTGAATATCGGAGCCATGTCATCGGTGTTGTCGATAGTGGATGGGAATACACTTACATTTTCGTATGTTATAGAATCTGGTGGAGTCGCTATGACGCGCGCGCTTTCACAATCGCTAGCACTCCCCCTACCCCAAGCTGAGGAATATAAGCGTACATACGGACTAGATCAATCGCAACTAGAGGGGAAGGTGCGTACTGGTCTACTGCTGGTGATGGATACTATAGTTGCGGAAATGAGAAAAGCGATGGAGTATCACCTAAGTACCAGAAAGACGAGTGTGACTAGAATAGTGCTATCTGGTGGTGGGGCATACTTACCTGCGCTTGCGACGCACTTGTCTGCGACTTTTGGGGGCATAGAGGTGTTACTAGCTGACCCATTTGCAACAGCGAAGCCAGCTAGAGGTGTCGTGATCCCGCGTGAAAGAGCGGTTTATGCTGTTGCTATCGGTTTATCGCAAAGGATATTTTAAATGGTAGATGTCAAAACAAATCTCCTCAAGAATAGAAAATCACTGAGTGAGAAAGAATACAACCAAGAAAAGAAATATCTACAGTATAGTGTGGTAGGGCTTGTGCTGAGTGTGGTGGTGGTGTCGGGTATCTCTATCTGGAATTTTATGTTGTCGAGCAAGCTTGCGTCAATTGAGAAAGCGCTGACAAATGCAAATAAAGAGATGCAGGGATTGGTACAAGCTAGTGCGGAACAAATATACTTGAAAAGTAGACTAAACTTGTTGACGGGGTTTTTGTCGTCTCGAGCGAATACGCGCAAGTCACTAGAAAATGTGCTCAATGCTGAGATACCTGGGACGCATTTATCTAAAATTGGTTTTAGGGATGATATCACGCTTGCGGTCACATACGAAGCGAGTACGTCTGGGAGCTTGGCTGATTTACTCAAATATTATGAAACAGATAATGGTTTCTTTACCGAAGTCGTCAATAATGGAATTGCGACATCTGAAGGTGAAAAATATAATTTGAATCTATATTTGACGTTGCCAAAGGATGAAAAATAAATATGTGGCATAAGACGCACGACATGTTGGTAAAAGCGATTGGGTTGGCGGCATTGTCGTTTTTGATGTTATTTTTGATTGCGCTGCCGGTATATCAAAATATTAATAAGTTGAGTGCAAAAATAAAAACAAAAACGAAAGATTTGGATGCTGTCACTTCGCGTGTGGCGATATTGTCTAAACTCGACAAAAATGTCTTGGCTGCTAGGGTGGCTACGATGGATGAAGCATTACCACCAAAAAAAGATGTAATGCTTTACCTGACATCGATTGATGGATTGTCGCGAGAATTGGGATTGGCACTGGGTGGGTTGTCACTAAAGCCAGGCAATATTTCGGAAGCTAGTGAGTCTGGTACCAAAGATACAAAAGTCGCGCAAGGTTTGCAAACACTGGAGACTGAAATAAAGATTGAAGGGAATGAAGACAATATATATAAATTCCTGAAAACGATTGAGAATGTGTTACCACTGATGCAGATCAAAGATGTGATGGTGGATGTATCTAGTGGAGACAAATATAGCTTGTCACTGAGTTTGGGTATGCTATGGGCGGCCCCAAGTACGAACAATATATCTGGAGCTGTCACTTTGTTTGGGGAAGAAGAGGATAGATACTTTACTCAATTGGCATCTTTCCGCAGTTTTGAGGCACTACCAAATATATCAGCGATCAAGACAACAGGTAAGGCGAATTTATTTGCTCCGTGAAAAGGTTAGACCTCAACAGTGATACTCCCGTCATCTTCGGTGACAGGTGTGGCGGAATCTGTAGTGGCATCAACAGGAGTAGAAGTTGAATCATTTTCTGAGACGACTGAGATACGGACATGGACGCCACGTTGGATGGCGATGACCCGCATAATGGTACGGATCGCTTTGATGACTTTACCTTCTTTGCCGATGATACGACCGACGTCACTAGCGTTGACGGTGACAATATAGTTGGTGGTCCCCTCTTCTTCACTGGTTTCAATTTTGACATCGTCAGGGACGGTCGTGATATTTTTGAGGATAAAGGACAAGATATCTTGCATGAGACTCCTTTGTTGTGTTATTTTGTAGATTTTTTGGCTAGTGACGCGACAGTATCTGTAGGTCTAGCCCCCTTTTGCATCCAAGAAGTATAGGCTTTTTGGTCTAGACGAATTTCTTTGGGGTTGGAGAGAGGATTGTAGTAGCCAATTTTCTCGACACTGCGCGTGCCGGAGTTGGTTTTGGCTTCGACTACCACAATGTGATATTGTGGCTGGGCTTTTTTGCCTATTCTTGTGAGTTTGATTTTGAGCATAGTGGGTATTGTATCAGGAATTGGTAATCATCTCAAGAGTATTTTTCGCGGCATCTTCTTGGGCGGACTGTTTGCTTTTGCCGACTCCTTCTTGATACGCAGTGCCAGCAATCAACACTTGCATGACGAATTGTTTGTCGTGGTCTGGACCTGACTCAGAGACGAGCTTGTACTCTGGAGTAGCTTTGTAGCGAGCTTGGGCGATCTCCTGGAGCAAAGACTTGTTGTCTTTGTAGGTCTGGGAAGACAAAACAGTGGCGGCTTTGTGGAAGAGCTGGGACGATAAGATTGCGACGCAAACGTCGTATCCTTGGTCCAGATAGATGGCGCCCAGGAAAGCTTCGAAGGTATCAGCTAAAATGGAGCGGTTGGAGCGACCGCCGGTAGCTTCCTCTCCCTTGCTCATGAGAAGGAGCTTGGAGAAGCCTAGCTGTGTAGCAGTATCACCAAGGGACTCGGTGCGAACAAGAGCGGCGCGCATGTTGGTGAGCATGCCCTCTTGGAAATCGGGGTAATTGGCGTAGAGAAACTGAGAGGTAGCGAGTTCTAAAACGGCATCACCTAAATATTCGAGGCGTTCGTTGGAGTGGGTGAACTGATTGGATTCGTTGAGATAAGAGCGATGGACGAAGGCATTTTGGATGAGAAGCTCATCATTTGGGGTGATGTTTAAACTTTCAAGCAATGTTTTGAGATTGGTGTGCATAAATTTATTTGTTTTTTAATATAGTACCAAGAACTCCGTTGACAAAGCTAGCGGAGTTTTCGGCGCCATACTTTTTGGCGATCTCGATAGCTTCATCAATAACGACTTTGGGGGGAGTGTCGGAATGCAAGAGCTCGTCAGCTGCCATACGCAGGATAGCAAGATCGACTTTGTTGATATTTTTGAGAGGCCAATCGGGAGCGGCAGTGGCGATTACTGCGTCTGTAGCATGGGTGTAACTAGGGATAAAACTAGAGCCAAAGAGTTTGGCGACTTGCAACTCGCGTTTTTTGTGTCTGGGATCATGTGCTGTTTTCATTTAGTTGTTGCAGTTGGTGCAGACAGTGTGGGATTTTTTCATTTGGCCACAGTTTGTACACTTGGCGAGTTTGGGGAGAGCGAGTTTGATACTAGCTCTTCTTTTGCCTTGGCGTCTAGTGGACCATTTGCGTTTTGGTAGTGGTGTCATATGGAGAGTATTTTACGGTTAAATGTGTTTTTTGGCAAGGATAGCGGCACTACGAGTCTCTGACAAAAGCTCTGTATCGTAGATAGAGGCGAATTTGAGCGAGAAGAATCCATGTTGCATACTGCCAAATAATTCGCCTGGACCACGGTTTTGTAGATCGTAGTGGGCGAGTTTTTCACCATTGGTTTCAATTTTGAAGATTTCTAGTCTCTCTTTGGCTTTTTGAGAAGTTTTTTGACCCATAAAGAGTAAGCAGTACCCTTGCTGACCACCTCTACCTACCCTACCCCGCAATTGATGGAGCTGGGCGAGGCCGAAACGCTCGGCATTTTCGATGACCATGATATTGGCGCTAGGGATATCGATACCTACCTCGACCATGCTGGTGGCCACGAGAATCTGAGTGTGACAATCGCGAAATGCTTGGAGATGTATGGTTTTGTCGGCTTCTTTCATTTTGCCGTGCATGATATCGACTTTATGTTTGGGGAATCGGTTGGCGAGATCAGATTCGAGCAGTTTGATGGATTTGAGTGGATTTTCCTCGTTTTCTAGTGATTGTTCGATCAAAGGGACGACGACGAAAGCTTGGTTGTGATGTGAGGTGATTTCGTTGTTGATCCAGGCCATAGCTTTATCGCGCTGAGATTCTAAGAGGAGATAAGTTTTGATGGGTAGACGTCCTGCGGGCAGTTCATCGATGCGGGAGATCTGGATATTGGCAAAAATGGTCATGGCGAGCGTGCGAGGGATGGGAGTCGCAGTCATCATGAGTAGATGAGGAGCAGGAGTAAGTGAAGATAAGTATTCTCTTTGTTTAACCCCAAATTTGTGTTGTTCGTCGACGATCACGAGCCCCACATTTGCAAATTTGTTTTTGGGAGACAATAGTGCTTGAGTGCCTACGATAATGTCGGCATTGAGGTCTCCTTTAGAGGTCGCTGTAATTAAAGATAGGGAGGTAGATTGTGTGGTCAATTGTTGGATCGAGGTATAGAGCTGTTCGGCGAGGATTTGAGTGGGAGCCATGATGAGAGTGCGTTTGCCCGATAATTGCGCGATTTTTGCGGCGTAAGTAGCGACGAGAGTTTTGCCTGAGCCTACTTCACCGGCTAGGAGTCGCCGCATCGCGATATCTTTACGGAGGTCTTGCATTATTTCTTGCATACAACGTAGTTGAGCACTGGTGGGTGTAAAGGGTAAAGTAGATTGCCAGTGATCCAGCAATTTGGTATCCCACTGTAGTGGCTGGGTCTTGAACTTGTTTAGCTCGGCATTGGCGAGGCTTTCGAGCTGGAGGGTATAGAGTTCGTCAAAAGCCAGACGATGGATGGCTTGCTCTAACTGCGTGTTTGATGAGGGGTGATGAATAAACCGTATGGCGGTAGAGAGAGCAATGAGATTGTATTTTTGGCGGATACTATCCTCGAGAGTTTCTTGGATTTGGTCTGCATTGTCTAGAGCGCTAAGAATGAGTTTGCGCAGAGTAGCGGATTTGAGTGTTGCGAGGCTAGAGTAGATCGGCATGAGCTCATCTTGATCAATGTAGCCTGGATCGATACGTTTGATGGTGGGGGCGACAATTTGTTTGGTATTGCCAAAGATAGTGAGTTGACCACGCACTAGATAAAGGCTAGTAGTAATCGAACGTACTATGTAGGGGCTATTGAACCAACGGAGAGTGAGACTGCGACTCCCTTGAGTTTCCCGGAAAGTCGCGAGTTGGGTGGTGACGTGGGAAGTGTGTTTGCTGATAGGAGTCGAGATAGTGCCTACGAGACTAATCCAGTCGCCAGGTAGTGCGTGGGTGATGTCGGTAGACTGGTAGGTACGATAAGTACGGGGAAAGTAAAAAAGTAAATCGTGAATAGTGTTGATCTCGTTTTTTTCTAATATTGCCAGCGTTTTTGCGCCAATACCGACGATATCTTTGAGTTGCATATCTCAATTGTAGCCTATGTTTTTACAAAGAACGGTTCTTTGTAAATCAGCGGATGAAGAATGGGGCAAAAGATGAGGCAAGGAGGGCGAGTGTGGCGATCGCGGTAATAATGGTCCAGAGCTTGCGCTGTTTTTTTGTGAGTGACATGATGAATAGTTTACTACAGAACGGGGAGAATTTGACAGAATAATCCCCTTGACAACGCCTTTAGATGTACTCTTTATTCTTTTTCAACTCTGTGTAGAGGGGTGAGGGGTGAATACACTGAGCTGAATGCTCTCTATTGTATTTTGGCCATGCGATGTATTGACCAAAAGTATATAATAACATTATGAGTTTTGATAAATTGAGAGGTGAGCGGGTCTTTCTTCAGAAATATCTTGCTGAACGCGGTTGGGGAGGGTTGTTAAAAAAGTTAGACATGGTTATAGAGGAGGATAATAACCAAGAACATCTACCGTCAGTAGGTAGATTCCTTATATCCCAGGCTCGTCTGGGAATCATAGTAGCAGATAGTCAACTTATGGTGGATAGATTATCGATTCAGAGGAGGCAAGAATGGGTATAGTTGTCGTGAAAAACTGGGCGACTATATATCAAAGAATAGACTCGAGAATCGAGAGTGCTGGATTGGTTAGTGTGTGGGCTAGAGGTATTAATCATGGTGTCTTGCGCCAGGCCTTTTTAGATTTGTTGACTCGACAAGCAGATCAGACTGGTTGAGTGTGACTATCCCCCTCTACCAATAATTCCCCTAAAATAATGACTCTGCATTGAGCAGAGTGGCCGGCAAACATAAAAATGTTGCAAGCATATGTCGTCTAACGTCTAGCATACACGACGTTTGGCGAGTGAGATAATGATTATCTTGCAAGTATATAGTATTCGACGCACTTTGGTGGCTGTTTAACACCGCAAGCCATTTCCGTACATTCACCGACTATCCCGTTTGTAACGAAGCACGTATTGCAACCATCAAACCAGCGGGCACACGTTTTAGGTACGGATGGATGATAGGTGCTATACCAAGCCCAAAATGCTGCGAGTAGTAAAAGGGCGACGAATATTCCAAGTTTTCTCATGCAAGATAATCTTAGCACCTTGGTGCTAGTCCCTGCGCCTGATATGGGTCGAAGGAGTGCAACGACTGAGCCGGATATACTGTAGTTAGATGACCCGAGCAAAGGTCGCTAAAATGCGTTCTTTTCCTAATAGCGACCGAAGCGAGAATGCAATGTGGTCGACCGAACAAAGTGAGGGAGAAGTATATTCGTTCCTTAATTCAGTTTTTCGGCCACTTTTTGTTCAAAAAGTGGCTGAAAAACATAAAAATAGTACGAATATATTTCATCTAACTAGTGTTTATGCGAAGTGATGATTTTGCGGAAGGTGCGTTTGCCGAATTTGAGGGTTTGGCCAGTTACGATCGCGTATGGATCTGTGACTTTGACGCCATCCACTTCGACCCCACTTTGTTCTAGTGTTCTTTTGATATCGGCGTTGCTGACCCCAAGTTTTGCGGCTTTGAGTACATCTAATATGGTGCTATTTGGTGCGATCGTAAGCTCTTCGATGGCTTCTGGTACCTCTTTGTTTTGGACAGTACTTTCAAAGAATGTTTGAGCTGATTCGGCTAGTTTTTGGGAATGTAGTTCGGTCACTAGTTGATACGCAAGCTGTTTTTTGAAGATCATGGGGTTCTCCCCTGCTTGGAGTTTGGATTCAATCTCGGTGATTGCGTCGAGTGAGAGAGAAGTGGCGAGGGTAAAGTAATTGATGATCAACTCATCTTTGAGTGACATAACCTTGCCATACATTTCGTTTGGTTCGTCATCGAGCCAGATAGCATTACCCCAAGACTTGCTCATTTTGCGACCATCGGTGCCGGCAAGAAAACCATTGGCGAGAATAAATGATTCTTTGTTTCGTAGATCTCTTTGTAGTACACGACCAGCTTGCATGTTGAAGGTCTGGTCAGTGCCACCTAGCTGGATATCGGTATCCATATAGTAGCTATCATATCCCTGCATGACAGGATAAAGGAGTTCGTGAAGGCCGACGTGCTTGCCCGCCTCGAGTCTTTTTTTGATGAGTTCGCGATTAGTGAAATCGCCGGCGGAGAAATGTTGGGTCAGTTTGACGATATCTTCGAACTTGAGATTTTGAAGCCATGTGGAGTTGTGGACGACCTCGATTTTGCTAAAGTCGAGGACTTTTGCGGCTTGTTTTTTGTAGTCTTCAAAGTTTTGCTTGATTTGCTGTGTGGTCAACACAGGGCGTTCGCTATCTTTGTCTGATGTATCACCAATGAGAGCAGTAAAATCGCCAATTAAAAATTTGACGTTGTGACCCATGCTAGCCAAGATATTGAGTTTGCGCAGTGGTACGGCGTGGCCGATATGGATGCGGGTAGCGGTAGGATCGATACCGATATAGATATTTAATTTTTTCTCACTAGACAAGAGAGTTTCTAGTTTCGCGCGACTGGGAATAATGTTTTCGACGCCTCTAGAGAGAATATCGTTGAGTAGTTTGTTCATATACTCCTTGTATTGTATCAAATATTTTTTAGCCAGTGATCTAAGACTCTGGTGACTCTTGCTAGACTTCTTTGACTCACCCATTCCCCACGTGTATGGAGATTGCCTCCTCTAGGTCCAAAGACTATTGCTGGAATATTTAAGGCAGAGACGTGTCTAGCATCTGAACTGCCATGTTCAAATCCTGATATTGGATTGAGCGAGTTGTGTTTGAGAGCACTTACGAATGATTTTGTGAGTAATGAGCCTAAATCTGATTTGATTGCAGATTCTTGTTTGATGATATTTACTTCACAGTCATGAAAAGTGTCCCTGATTGTGTGAACTATCGTATTTGGATCATCCTGCGGATTCCACCTGACATCACACCACAGCTCTGCAGTATTTGGGATTTGATTGATGGTGTCACCTGATCTAAGAATAGAAAAATTGAATGTCGTATCTCTTGTTTCTTTTTGAGGTGTGGGAAAAGCCTCTTTGAAACTAGAAAGTCCAGAAATTATTTTTTCGAGTGCGCTCTGTCCCAGCCAAGGTTTGGAACCATGGGCAGCAATACCCTTTGCAATAATTTGGATTTGCATGATCCCTTTGGCTTTTATGATCATTTGCTCGCCGGTAGGCTCTAGAAATATTGACCCCTGAATGTTTTTGAAATCTTTGAGCAATTCTTTTGTGCTGGCACCACCTATCTCTTCATCCACACATAGCATAAAAGTAATATCTTTATGAGTCGCAATATTTATCCAATTTGCCGCATTGCTTAAGAGAATCGCACAAGATGACTTTGTGTCTGCACTACCTCGTCCAAATAATTTATCTTTGACGATAACAGGTTTGAACTGATCAATCTCACCTGAAACAACGTCCAGGTGAGAGTTGATGAGCCAGTGAGTATTTTCTAAATCTGTTTGCCCCCAAATAAGTACTGGCTTGTCACAAGATTTTATGACTTTGGAGTCAACGCCACTAGCTGATAATATCTT
>Ga0233425_10004796_pt1 | contig 22193 bp, 24 predicted proteins | sample Watercolumn_Towu_2_FD_181712 | JGI IMG/M metagenome (GOLD analysis project Ga0233425, IMG submission 181712) | Freshwater microbial communities from Lake Towuti, South Sulawesi, Indonesia - Watercolumn_Towuti2014_140_MG | ecosystem: Environmental > Aquatic > Freshwater > Lake | place...
GGTTGGAAGGGCCAAAAGATATATCAAAAATCAATACGGCCATAGGGCTGGCCCTTTATGGGCTTGGGCTAAGCAAGGTCAAACTTAGTTTATTGCCGCATAGTATAGCGCAGAAATATTTATGGATGAAAAGAAAGGCGTATATTGCCGCGTCAGCTGGACTTGCTATTTTTTTATTTGTGTGTGCTTCGGTATATAATGTCAGTATTTCGCGAATCTATAACGCGAAAATGAAAGAAATGACAGGTGAGCAGAAGACATTGGATTTTAATCAGCAGCAGTTAGTGAAAGCGCAAAATGAATTAAATGCCGTTAAAGAGAAGATGAATGTCTGCGGAGGGTTATTGGACGCTCGCAATTCCTGGCTTAATATGCTTCTCGATCTAGAAATATTTATGCCCGACAATATGTGGCTTACCGGATTAAGTATTAAAGGTCCGGAAGAAAAGGGGAAGGATAAAAAAAGGAATATTCTGAATGCAGTTGTGCATCAGAAAAAAACTATTAGCCTAAGAATGTCTGGTAAAACAACCGGTACTTATCAGGACATTGTATCTCTTAAGGAATCTTTAAATAGATCCCCATATTTTGTAAAAGACACTGGTATTGTAGTTTCAGCTAATCCTCCTACGGAGGGAGTGCGCGAGTTTATTTTTGACGTTGAAGCGCAGATGGTGAATGAGTATGATGAGGAATAAAATTCATTTAAAGATAGTTATAATGGCTTTAGCCGCTTTATTTGGTGTTTTGGTCGCTCTATATACATGGAGAGACAGGATGAATATTCGCGTTAAATATGCCGTTGTTTATTCACGCCAAAATAGTGCTAATACTGTCGTGAATATTGCGCCCACCGCGGAAAATATTTTCAAATTACAGGAAGACTGTAAATGGCTAAGGGATAAGGAAACGAGGCTTTTGCATGATCTTAAAGGAAAGAAAATTGAAGATAAGGGTTTGACCCCGCTTCAATTCAAGGAAGAACTTTTAAATGTTCAAACTTCTCTTAAAAAGTTGTCGGGTATACAAGGATCCATTATTCAGGAAGACATAGGCTTCTCGGAGTTCGCTTCTGGGCAAATCCCTGATGTGAATGAAGTGCCTCTTTTATCAAGGCAGTTGGCAGTAATAAATGAGACACTGAATATATTTTTAAAACACAAAGTCGGGACTGTAGGAAGCATCGCGCGTTCGAATAAGATTTATTACGATGAAAAGGAAATGTACAATGAGATTTTAATAGGTTATGAGATCACCTGCACAATGGAGGATTTAATAAAAATTCTGAATGACATTGTAAACGCTCCTTATATAATGATTGTCCGTGGGTTAAAGATATCCGATATGGAGGGATCAAGGCTAAATGTAGAGTTAGCGGTTGGTGAGGTGGAGATTCAAGGGTAACAAAAAGGAGGGTACATATGGTAGTTAATATGGAAAACGCGTTTAGGTATCCGTTAAAGGATGCTAAATGGATCGGCAAGGTATTGATAGGCGGAGTCCTTATGTGCGTGCCGATTGTCAATTTTATGGTGTTTGGTTATCTGATGAGAATTCTGGACGACGCAAGACTGAAAAAAGAACCAACACTCCCGGAATGGCAGGATTGGGGCGCTTTGTTTCAAGAAGGGTTTATGGGATTTATAGTTGGACTGTGTTATGGAATGGTGTTGGTCCTAATTTCATTGTTAGGAATAATCCCTTTTGTAGGATGTCTTATATTGCCGATAAAGATCGCTATAAGTTTTATAATGGGGCCAGTTGTAATGATAGCCCTTTGTTTTTATTTGGAAAAGAAAGACCTGAGCGCGGCATTTAATTTTAAGGGGATAATTGATAAAATTAAAATCAATCTAGTGGACTATTTGATCGTCGCTCTTGTTACGGGCGTGATTGGTTTTTTTATCGTACTCGTTTGCGTGTTTGGCGCAATACTGATAATACCGTTATTGCTGGCTCTAGTCGCTTGGTTTTATATAGCGCTTGTGTCTTGCAGGCTTTACGGCGAAATATTTAGCACTGTGAAAACTGTGTAAAAGTTAATTTCATGACAGCCCCCATTTTCTCGATTTAGAGTATGGGGGCTGATTTTCTGTGCGGAGAGACATATGCGATTGGTTACGCGATTGATGTTTGGTGTGATAGTTTTCGCCTCTGCAACAGGTAGTTTTTACGGTTTTGCTGAAGAGAATCTAAAAGGCGAAGCCGATACATTAGCTAGGCAGGGCGAATATCAAAAGGCGTACGAAAAATTACTAAGTGTAGTAGAGAATCTAGAAAGTGATATTACTAATCTAAAGGGATTAGTGGAATACTACAAAGAACAGGCTGAAAAATCATCAAAACCGTCAGTATCCATGGATTACACATACAATGAGGCAGCCAATGCTCTTTGGGCGAGTGCTTGGGCGTTACAGCATGACGGAGTATTTAAAAAAACAGGGCAGGAAAAGGAAGACTGCCTTAGACGGGCGGTAGATACATATAGAAGGATTGTCGTTGACTATCCCAATAGCGCCAAGTCCGAAGAGGCACAGTATCGGATAGCCAGAATTTACTACAAATTTTTGAAAGATAAAGAAAAGGCCAATGAGGAATATCAGAAATACTTGAACCAATATCCAAATGGAAAATTTTCCGGCGAAGCGGCTGAAACCATAATGCGCCTTCGCGGAAAAGATGAATAAAATGCGTAGATATATTGTAATAATCTCGGCCTCCATTCTTTTTTTTATTACAATAACAATTCCCATGAGGCAGATTTTGGCTCCTCAGAGGTACAGGGAATTAGTGAAATATTACGCCGGGAAATATAGCATTGATTGGCTGCTCGTGTCGGCGCTGGTTTTTCATGAGAGCAGATTTAAATACAACGCAAAAAGCAACAAGGGTGCCAGGGGACTTATGCAGATTATGCCTCAAACCGGAGCAGAGATCGCGAGAAAAATAGCTTGGCAGGGGTATTCCGACAATAGTCTTTTTAGGCCGATGGTGAACCTGGAGTTTGGATGCTATTATCTCAGTAATTTACTGAAAGAATTTCACAACGACTCTAGTTTGGCTCTTGCGGCATATAATGCTGGGAAAGGTAATGTATATAAATTCGCAAATATGATAGAGCGCAATCAGGCATTTCCGGGCTCGTCTATTACATATCCGGATATTAGAAAATACGTATATCCGGAGACAAAGCAATATGTGAGCCGTGTAAATACGACGTACATGTTATTGAAAACGTTAGACAGGATATGGCGTTTGTAAGATAAAATTATGAGAAAGACATTTATTCTATCATTGATGATTATTTTTCTGCAAAACTATTGTGAAGCAGCAGACGCGGTTAAGTTAGATCTGAATTGCTATGCAGAGAAGAATACCGTTAAATTTGTTGTTATCGCCGAGAATAATACAAAAGGTGACATTAAACTCGCGTTTACGTCAAATCAATTTTATGAAATATTTATTATGAATGAAAATAAAGAAATTGTCTGGGCGTCGTCAAAAGGTAAAATGTACGCCCAAGTTATATCCGAAATATCGCTAAAACCAAAAGAACAAAAAATATTTGAGGAAACTTCAAATATAGACTCCGGAAGTTATATGGTAAAAGCCGTGCTGAATATTATTCCGGATAGGATAGAAACAAAATGGAAGAAATTGAATGTTGCAGGTGTAAACGAAGAGCAGAAGCGGATTATTATAGGCAGGGTCAAAGTAATTATGAGTAATGTGTATGTTTTTTCTGATGATAAGGAAATATACATGGTAGGACGTCCCGCCAAAGATATGCAGTTGTTGAATAATGGTTATATCGAGATTTATGATTATGAAGTAAAAGAAGTTAACGGCACGGTGGACAAATTTATAAGAATTAAGAAATATCGGCCCATAAAAAAATAATATCCATGGGTCGCGGTACTGGTTTTATGAAAATTATCGTAACGAATGATCAGAGAGTAAAAGTTGATATAAAAAAAATTAAATATCTGGTAGAATATACGCTTTATCGCGAAGGGGCGAAACAGAAAAACATTGAGGTCGGGGTATTGATTGTCGGTAATAAGGCAATTAAGGGTTTCAATAAGCAATATCTGAAGCGAAACACAGTGACGGATGTTATAAGTTTTAGAATGTGGGAAGGGATGAGTCGTTCGTTTAGCCCTGAACTACTTGGAGATATAGTAGTTAATGCGGAAAGGGCAAAAGAAATTGCCAAGAATTTCGAAGAGGAATTGTATTTGTATGTGGTCCACGGTGTTTTGCATTTATTGGGCTATGTGGACGACACAAAAAAACACGCGTCACAAATGCAGAGACGATGTGAGGATATTTTGAGGAGATTTTTATGTTAGTTAAATACAGGAATCATTTTTTAACCGGTCTTTTAGTGGTGTTGCCGGTATTTTTGAGTTTAGTGATTTTGAATTGGCTATTTGTCCTAGTGACAAACACCGTCGTTCGTTTTTTGCCGTACGCTGTGAAATCACACCCCTTTTGGGCTATTTTGGTCAGAATCGGGGTTTTGATGGCGATGTTTTGGGTACTGGTTTTGATCGGAATAATAGCAAGATTTGTTTTTATCAGGAATTTGTTTCATGTAGGCGAGAAACTGCTTACGAAAATTCCTCTTTTCAATACTATATACACTACCGTAAAACAGATCAGTGAGATATTTTTATCTCCCAGCAAAACGCCGTTTAATAGAGTCGTATTAGTGGAATTCCCAAAGAAAGGGATGTATACTCTTGGGTTTATTACATCTACGGAAAAAAGCGAGATACACGTAAAAACAAAAAGGGATATTCTCAATGTTTTTGTGCCGACTACGCCGAATCCAACTACCGGGTTCCTTTTCTTTTTAGATAAAAGCGAAATTATTGAGCTTGAGATGAGTGTTGAAGAAGGCATGAAACTAGTTATTTCGGGCGGTGTCGTCAACCCGCCGTATGTAGAAGTAAAGGAGTGAACGCAAATGAATATAGATTACGTCGCCAAGTTGGCTAGACTAGAACTAAGCGGTGAGGAAAAAGAGAAATACGGGAAACAGCTCACCGATATTCTTCAATATATTGAAAAGCTCAATAAATTGGATACATCAAACATTGAACCCACAGCGCATGCTATCGCGATGAAAAACGTGTGGAGGGAAGACATAGTAAAGCCGTCTTTAGATAGGGACGGATTGCAAAAGATAATGCCGATGATGAAGGACGGATTTTTCAAAGTGCCTCCGATAATTGAACAATGAAAAAGCTCAACGAATTAAAAATTCACGAATTGCGAAACATGCTGGATAATAAAAGCATATCTCCCGAAGAGATCATGCGAGACGTGGTGTCTTGTATCGATACTTCTGAAAAAAATCTTCATGCCTTTGTGAAATGCGATAAAAACGGTCTCATACGTTCCAAAAAACCAAACGGGCCTCTTTCGGGGATTCCGATTGCGATTAAAGATAATATGTGCATAGAGGGTGTAGAAACTACCTGTTCTTCACGCATTCTTGAGGGTTTTATTCCTCCTTACACCGCTACCGCCGTACAGAAACTCATTGACGCGGGCGCAATATTAGTGCCTAGGGCAAATATGGACGAATTCGCTATGGGATCAAGTACGGAGACATCGGCTTTTGGACCTACTAGAAATCCTCATAATTTAGAATATGTCCCCGGAGGATCAAGCGGTGGATCAGCAGTATCGGTTGCCGGAAACGAGGTCATCGCCTCGCTTGGTTCAGACACGGGAGGATCAATCAGACAGCCGGCGGCGTTGTGCGGTGTTGTTGGAATGAAGCCTACGTATGGAAGGGTTTCAAGATACGGATTAATCGCTTTCGCGTCAAGTCTTGATCAGATAGGACCAATTACAAAAGACATAACAGACTGTGCGATTTTAATGAACGTAATAAGCGGGTATGACCCATCGGATTCTACCTCGGCCAATGTACCTGTCCCGGATTTTATGAAAGTATTGGGACAAAGCGTAAAAGGAATGAAGATTGGGATACCAAGGGAGTATTTTATTGACGGGATGGATAAAGAGGTGTCCGCGGCTATACAAAATGCCATAAAAATACTCCAAGGGCAGGGCGCCGAAATGGTAGACATAAACCTGCCGCATACGGAATACGCGGTTGCAGCGTACTATATTCTTGCCACAGCGGAAGCAAGTTCAAATTTGGCCAGATACGACGGTGTCCAATACGGGCACAGGACTAAAGAGCCGGCGTCTCTAATAGATATGTATTTTAGAACACGTGAAGAAGGGTTTGGTCCAGAAGTAAAGAGGAGAATAATACTCGGAACATATGTCTTGAGCGCGGGATATTACGACGCGTATTATCTAAAAGCGTTAAAGGTAAGGACGTTAATTTCAAAAGACTTTAGCGACGCGTTTAAGAAAGTTGATGTGATATTGACCCCGACATCTCCTACCCCGGCATTCAAGATAGGGGAGAGAGCGGAAGATCCTCTGCAAATGTATCTGTCGGACATATACACGATTTCAGTTAATTTGGCCGGGCTTCCTGCAGTTTCTTTGCCGTGCGGAAAGACCAAAAATAAATTGCCTATAGGTTTGCAATTAATAGGAAAGCCGTTTGACGAAGAAACGATAATTAAAGTCGGATCGGCGTTTGAGGAAGCGACGAAGGAATAAAGATTAAAGAACGAAAGAACGGAAGAACGAATGTGAATTTATGAGTAAATTAAATTATGAACCGGTTATAGGACTTGAGGTGCATGTTCAGTTAAAAACTGAGTCAAAGGTATTTTGCGGGTGCAGTACAAAATTTGGAGCTCCGCAAAATACTAATGTGTGTCCCGTTTGTCTTGGCCTTCCCGGGTCTTTGCCGGTTTTAAATAAGAAAACAGTGGAATTCGCGGTTTTGGCGGGATTATCGCTAAATTGTAAGGTGTCAAATTATTGCAAATTTGATAGGAAAAATTATTATTATCCCGACCTGCCTAAGAATTATCAGATTTCTCAATATGACAAACCTTTCGCTGAAAACGGGTGGATAGAGACGGTGTCTAGAAAAATTAAAATAAAAAGGGTACATCTTGAAGAGGACGCCGGGAAACTTATACATTCGGAAAACGAGAAAGCGAGTTTTGTGGATTTTAATAGGACAGGGATGCCTCTTTTGGAGATAGTGTCTGAGCCGGATATTTTTAGTCCTGACGAAGCGCAAGATTATCTTACGGTACTGAAGCAGATTATTCAATATCTCGGGATTTCCGACTGTAATATGGAAGAAGGGAGCCTTCGATGTGACGCCAATATTTCTTTGCGGCCGAAAGGGACAACAGGGTTGGGGGTGAAGACGGAGATAAAGAATATGAATTCTTTTAAGGGCGTTCACAAGGCCCTATGCCACGAGATAGAACGGCAGACTCGCGCGCTCGAAGAGGGAAAGAGAATTGTGCAGGAAACACGCCTTTGGGATCCTGACACCCTCACTACACACTCCATGCGTAGCAAAGAAGAGGCGCATGACTATAGATATTTTCCTGAGCCGGACCTTGTGCCGGTTGAACTGTCGGATGAATGGATTAGTGGTATAAAAAAGCAATTGCCTGAAATTCCAAAAGAAAGGGCGAAGAGGTTTGTTCTTCAATACGGGATACCCGAATATGACGCCGGTGTTTTGACAAACGAAAGAGTGCTGGCGGATTACTATGAAAGCGCGGTTAAGTGCGGAGGGAATCCGAAGTTAATAAGTAACTGGACCATGTCGGAGCTTTTGCGAGAATTGAACAATGCGGTTATTCCGGCCGATAAGTCCCCAGTGTCTAGTAAGAATCTTAGCTCTTTAGTGCAGTTAATTGAGGGAGGAACGATATCCGGAAAGATCGGAAAAGATGTGTTCGCGGAGATGTTTAAAACAGGAAAATCTCCTGAAGAAATTATTAAAGAAAAAGGATTGATACAGATTAACGATACGGGTGCTCTTGACGCCGCGATAGAGAAGGTTATTGAAAATAATCAAAAATCAGTAGCCGACTATAAATCAGGAAAAGAAAACGCTGTTATGTTTCTTGTGGGGCAAGTCATGAAAGAAACAAAAGGCAAGGCAAATCCCGGCGTGGTCCAAAAAATGCTTAAAGAAAAATTGCTATAAAAGCGAGGTTTTATATGGCTTCATTATTCGGAAAAAAATATTCTACAATTAAGGTCAAAAAAAAGGATATACCTGAAGGGCTATGGGCGAAATGTGAGGGCTGCGGGCAGTTGTTGTTCACAAAGGTACTTGTAGAAAACATGAGGGTATGTCCAAAATGTGATTATCATCATTCTATTGGCGCACGTGAAAGAATAGAACAGCTAGCGGACGCCAATAGTTTTGTCGAAATGGATGCCGATATGGTGAGTAAAGATCCTCTTGAATTTACCGGCGTGAAAAGTTATTTAGCAAAAATAAAAGAGGACCAGGCAGCTACGGGATTAAAAGACGCCGCAATAACGGGCGAAGCAAAGATGAACGGTCTGCCGGTTGTTTTGGGCGTGACCGATTCGCGTTTTATTATGGGTAGCATGGGTTCGGTAGTGGGTGAGAAATTGACGCGGGCGATTGAGTACGCGATTAAGAGAAGGCTCCCCGTTATAATAGTATCAGGTTCCGGTGGAGGAGCTAGGATGTATGAAGGATGCCTTAGCCTAATGCAAATGGCGAAGACAAGCGCCGCAATCGCGAAACTTCATGATGCGGGGCTTCTTTATGTATCCGTTCTTACAAATCCGACGATGGCCGGGATTATGGCCAGTTTCGCGGCGTTGGGAGATTTGTTAGTCGCGGAACCCGGTGCCCTAATAGGATTCACTGGTCCGCGTGTTATTAAGCAAACAATCAGGCAGGAATTGCCTCCGGGATTTCAAAAGTCAGAATTTTTATTAAAACACGGGCTTATTGATTCAATCGTGTCTAGAAAACAATTAAAGAACTATCTTGTATCAATGATAGAAGTGCTTACCGGAAATGAATAGTTATCAGGAGTTCTTATCTTATTTAAATGAAAAAGCTAAGATAGGGATGCGCTTTGGACTCGAAAATATCTCTCTACTTCTTCAAAAGCTGGACAATCCGCATAAAAAACTTCATGTGATTCACATTGCAGGTACAAATGGCAAGGGCTCTGTTGCAGCGATGTTAAGCGCCATCCTTACCGCGGCCGGATTAAAGGTCGGGCTATATACATCGCCGCATCTTGTTAATGTCAGAGAGAGGATCCGCTTAAATGAAAATGACATAAGTGAAGCGGACATGCTGGCCACGGCAAAAAGAATCGCGAAACATGATTTTCAAGAGATAACATATTTTGAATTTATAACTGCCGCGGCGTTTAACTATTTTAATGAACAAAAGGTTGATATCGCTATAATGGAGACCGGAATGGGGGGAAGGCTTGACGCGACAAATGTTTGCGATGCTATGGTCGCTATAATCACGGATATCTCGATTGATCACGCGGAATATTTGGGAGATACAATCGAAAAAATTCGAAAAGAAAAAATGGCGATTATAAAAAAAAATTCAATTTCAGTGCTGGCGGAAGATTTGGGGACGGATTTTGAAATAGAGAAAAGAGAATTGGATTTTCAGACTATTAGTATCGGAGAGAGAGACGATATTAAACTAAACCTTTTAGGCGATCATCAGGCAAGAAACTGCGCGCTAGCACTAAAAACAATAGATGTTTTAATAGACAACGGATATAAAATTCCTGTACAATCTATATACTTTGGCCTAAAAAATGTTAGGTGGCCAGCGAGGTTTCAAATTTTAAATAAAGACCCTTTAGTGGTATTGGATGGGGCTCATAATCCGGCGGGCGCAAAGGTCTTGGCTGATACAATTTCTAAATATTTAAATGGGAAAGTTTCATTAATCATTGGGATTCTCAAGGACAAGGATTATGAACAAATAGTAGACATTCTGAAGGAATCTGCAAAGAATATATATGCGGTGACACCTCGAAGTGAGAGGGCGCTGTCGGGTGATTTTTTAGCGGGAATTATTATGGATAAGCCGGTACAGTATGTGCGAAATGTAGACGAAGCACTGGAAATAGCGGAGAAATATCCTCCGGTAGTCATCGCTGGGTCGCTGTATCTAGCGGGAGAAGTGCTAGAGTCTGTGAACAGTAAACTGTAAACTAGCCGAGCGAAGCGAGGTTTTTGTGTGCGGTATAATCGGATATTCAGGGAAAAGCATGGCGTTGCCAATAATACTCAAAGGACTTGAGAGACTTGAGTATAGGGGCTACGATTCTGCTGGGGTCGCCATTCAGAATGGAAATAGCAGGCTCCATATAGAAAAATGCAAAGGCAGAATTGAGTCTTTATCAGGCATAATTAAAAAAGGATCAATGGAGGGCGTGTCGGGCATAGGCCATACAAGATGGGCTACGCACGGTATCCCCTCAGTAAAGAATGCCCACCCGCACTTGGATTGTACCGGAAAATTGTGTGTTGTGCATAACGGTATTATAGAAAATTACATCCAGTTAAAGTCAATGCTTCAGAAAAAAGGCCACAAATTTATTTCCGATACTGATTCGGAAGTAATTCCTCACTTAATAGAGGAGGAACTAAAATCACATATCTCCTTGGAAGAAGCGTGTCAACGGGCCTTGAAAATACTCGAAGGATCATACGCTATTGGTGTGATAAGCTCCGACTATCCCGGTAAGATCGTAGGGGCGCGGCTTAACAGCCCTCTCATTGTGGGTATAGGAGAAAAAGAGAATTTTATAGCCAGTGACGTGCCGGCCATTATAGACAGGACTCGAAGGGTTATTTATTTAAATAACGCGGAGATGGTTTCTATAAACGATTCAAGCATCGATGTTACCAGTCTTAACGGTGAATCTCAGCCGTACAAAATAACGGAAATAAATTGGGATATAGATACGGTTGAAAAAGGCGGTTATGAAAAATTCATGCTCAAGGAAATTCACGAACAGCCAAATGTTGTCAGGCAGACACTAATGGGCAGAATCCCCGAAGATAAGACTGGTGTTATTCTTGACGGTTCCGGGCTGAGTAAGGAATTTTTGGGAAAAATGAATAAAATATGTATTGTGGCCTGCGGTACGGCGTACCACGCTGGGATCGTAGGGAGATATCTGCTAGAACATTTTACTGATGTATCGGTAGAGATAGACATAGCGAGCGAGTTTAGATATCGAAAACCGAAATTGAATGAACACACATACATAATAAGCGTTACCCAGTCAGGTGAGACTGCCGATACACTAGCAAGTATAAGAGAGGCTAGGAGAAGAGGCTGTAAATTGATCAGCATTTGCAATGTCTTAGGAAGTTCAATAGCTAGAGAGAGCGATGCCGTGGTCTATACTTATGCCGGGCCAGAAATAGGTGTTGCCAGTACAAAAGCGTATACGGCGCAATTAACCGCATTCTACCTTTTTACGATATATCTAGCCCGTATGAGAGGGGTAATGGACGGGGTGTTAGCCAAGAGAATGATTGCAGAGCTGGAAACGATCCCTGATAAAATTCAAAAAATTCTCGACAAAAAAGAGTTAATTAAAAGATGCGCCATTAAATACAGCAAAGCGAAAAGTTATCTCTATCTTGGCAGGGGGTTTAATTATCCCACCGCCATGGAAGGCGCATTAAAAAATAAAGAGATTTCCTATATACATGCCGAAGGCTATCCGGCTGGCGAGATGAAGCACGGGCCAATCGCGTTGATAGATAAAGACCTGCCTGTTATCTGTGTGTGTACGAAGGGTGACTTTTACGACAAGATGATAAGCAACATCAAAGAAGTGGAAGCAAGAAATGGGAGAATTATAGCGATAGCCACTGAAGGTGATACCGAAATAAAGAATGTAGCGGAAGATGTTATTTATGTTCCGGAGACGTGGGAAGAGTTTAGTCCGATAATAAACGCTATCCCGATGCAGTTATTCGCATATTATGTTGCCTTAGCTAGAGATTGTGACATAGACAAGCCTAGAAATCTCGCAAAAAGTGTTACCGTAGAGTAAAATATTTGTAAGTCTAGTTTTAGTACATCCTTCCGAAAAATAGACATTCCGAAAACCTTAACATGTTGTATCGCAACGAATAATGTTTTTTGGTACAAAAAATGCTGCTTTATTAATTAAAAGGTTGAGAGGGTTCCATACCTTGACGTAGACTCTTTTGTTGGGCATATATCTGGCAGAGGGAAATTATTTTGGTGGATGTTTTCCGGGGTGGGAAATGAAAAGAAAAACTGAAACGCTTCTTATTATTGCGGTTATATTAACTCTTCTTTCGCTATCTTGCGAGCGCAGAAATTCCAAGTCTGTAAACGCGGAGAAAACGTATAATAAGTCGGCCGATATTAATTCCGTCAGCGAAAAGGCCGTCTCCACCAGTCAAAGCGGCGGTGTTAGCAAAAATCAAAACGAATTATTTTAAAATTTAATCCGGGATACTCGTTATTTAGGATATAGGAAATAAGCGAGGAGCTGGCGCAATTATATGTCCTTTTTTCTATATCAAAAACAAATTCTTTGTAATTGGTTTTGTATAGGGATTTGTAGCTTTTGTCTGCTTTTATTTGGTTTACAATTTTATCTATGACCTGAACTACTTCGCTATTTTCCATGTCGGAGAAACAATAATCCGATTTTATAAATGCCAGAATTACCAAAATGAGCAAAATATTTTTTAGCATATGAATTAGGGAATTTCAAAAGTCTTTTGAGTCATTGCGAAGCAATTATAGCAATGTGTTCGCCGCTTTGTAAATGAAAAGAAAAAGGGGATAGAATAACGTGGTTCGGCAAATGTACTTTTTTTGTAAAATGAGCCAATAAATGCCCGCCAGCCTTGCTAAAAAGTACCCAAAATATGCAGTATTGTTTGTATGCAATTACTAAAGCAAATAAAACGCCTGTTAGTTATCGCAATTATACTGCAGTTGATTGTGTCGCAGGGGGTGTATGCTGTTAACAAACGAGATGCCCGAGAATCTTGTCTTGCGGCAAACTCCATTACCCAAGACATAATCCGTCATTTAATAATTGGTATGGGCTTGCTCCGCAGTACACAATAACGGGATTTCCGAAATAAATGGGTTGAAGGAGCTAATTCAAAAAGAATAAACTGTAGAGTTTACTGGATAGTATTTCTATCCGTACCCCAATGTCCTTAGTATTGCGGGGTTCTCGCGCCAGTCTTTGGAGACTTTAGCCCAGAGTTCTAGGTAGACTTTTCTGTTGAGAAATTTTTCTAATTCTTTTCTAGCACACTCGCCTATTTTTTTTATTTGCTGGCCGTTTTTGCCGACCACAATCATTTTCTGGCTGTCTCTTTCAATAAGTATTGTTGCTTTGATGTAGCTTAATCTCTCAGACCGGTCTTTCATTTCATCAAGTCTTATTCCGACGGAGTGGGGGACCTCTTCCTGTAAAAATCTCAATGCCTGTTCTCGTATAATTTCGGTTGCAAAAAATCGTTCTTGCTTGTCGGATAGCTCGTCCTCAGGGTAATATTGAGGGCCAAGCGGCAGATTTTCTATTAGTTTATCCATTAATTCGCTCAAGTTCTGTTCTTTAATCGCCGAGATAGGGAATATTTCTTTAAAGTCAAGAACGGTTCTAGTTGATTCAATAAGAGGCAGTAGTGTTTCCTTGTTTACAAGATCAACTTTATTGATTATTAAAAATACCGGTTTTTCTAAATCCTTTAGGACAGAGCTGACAAGTTCATCTTCCGGAGTCATTCCGTACGACTCAATTAAAAACAAAACTATATCGGCGTCGTTCAACGCGGAGCGGGCCTCTTTGATCATGTGTTGGCCGAGGAGGGTTTTGGGCTTGTGGATACCCGGCGTATCAATAAAGATTATTTGATACTTGTCGGTTGTTTTTATGCCGATAATTTTATTTCTAGTTGTTTGCGGCCTAGAAGTGACGATATTTAACTTTTGCCCTATTAGGGTGTTTATCAAAGTGGATTTTCCCACGTTTGGTTTTCCTATGACGGCGACATACCCTGATTTATATTTTTCTTTTACCATATTCAGCCGTGACGGTTGTTTCTATGCCGCCTCTTGCGTTAAAATCCCCTACTACTGTCATCCATCTCGGTTTTGTGACTTTTACTAGGTCGTCTAGGATCCTGTTTACAACGTGTTCATGGAAAATGCCAACATCTCGGAAATTGATCAGATATAGTTTGAAGCTCTTCAGTTCAATACACCATTTCCGAGGGCTATAGCTGATTTTTAGTACGGCAAAGTCGGGGAGTCCGGTATTTGGGCAAACGCATGTGAATTCCGGTATCTCAATATCAATCTGGTACTTTTTGTCAGGATACTGATTCTCCCACGCTTCTATGTCCGGGGTTTTGAGTTTCCTGACATTGGATTGCAATCCTTCGTAAGACGACAAATTGTTTTTCATAAATAGACTCCTTAAATTGATTTTCAGGATTATACTACATCTTTCGGAAAAGAGTACACTAATCTTTTTTTAGCCAGTTGCTAGCGGTACGTATACCGTACACGCTTTCTAATGGGAGTTCTTCGCGTTTCTCTTTGGCCACTCTTAATTTAGACAAGGGGTACATTTTGTGTTTACGAAGGCAATTTATTAAAGTATAGACCATGGTTTTATTTAGTTGTCCGTTTTCGACTCCATCCACTAGAAAATCAACCGCCAGTCGTGGTGTAAACGCGGTTTTTCGGTACGGCCTGTCGGAGATTAAAGCGTCAAAAATATCTATGGGAGTAATAAGTTGCGCGTAAGGGTCAATTTTCATAATGCCGCGCGGATACCCTGTGCCGTCGAGTTTTTCGTGATGTTCATAAGCGGTCCAACAGTATTTTTTACCTTCCCATCCGCAATAGTAATTTAAAAGCAGATATCCTATAGTAGGATGCGTTTTGATTATTTCATACTCGCTATCTGTGAGCGCGGCATATTTATTAATCAAATCCTGCTCAATACGTGTTTTGCCGATGTCATGAGTGAAACTTACATGAGCTGCAAGAAGAGGGTCAAATGTAGGTTTATCCAATAAGGAGATTATGTCTATAGCGAGGCATGCTATAATTTGCACGTGTTTATAAGTGTCAATTTGAGAGTCTTTCATTTGCAGTAATTCCAGAACCAGAGGCTCTTCAAATTTCAACTCCTCTAGCCTTTCTGTAATACTTTTTCTTACAGACGAAGAACAAAAAATGGGGGCATACCTAGAATCGCCGAAAACGAAATCAAGATCTTTAAGAAAAGGAGTGCCTTTTATAGAAATGAGTTTTTTGGGAAGTTTTTCGCCTTTCTTAATCAATGAATTTATTACTGTGTCGGTGATTTCTTGTCCTTTGTTGATGAGTACATTTCCGTACACATCATAAAGGTCATTTTTAAGGTGCATAACTAATTTATACCATATTAATATTAAATTTGTAAAGATGTATTGATGTGGTAAAATACAGCGGCAAGAAGTGAGAGGCAAGAGGCAGAGTAAGAAGCAGATGATGAATATATGAAATTATTAAAAGATCTAGGAGAATTAGAACTAGTAAGACAATTTTCTAAAACCTATATTCCGGGCAAGGATACAGTTGTCGGTATCGGTGATGACTGCTCGGTGATTGATTTGGGAGTGAGGGGCGAATACCTGCTGTTTACTTGTGACGCAATTGTGGAGGACGTCCATTTTAGGCGTAAAGAAGCTAGCGGATTTAAAATAGGATGGAAGGCAATTTGCGCTGGTGTGAGTGACATAGCGGCTATGGGAGGAATCCCTGTGAGTGCGGTTGTGACTCTTGCATTGCCGGCGAGCCTGTCGGCAGTTTATACGGAAGACATAACTAAAGGATTGCAGGCCGCGGCAAAAAAGTGTGATATTGATATTTCCGGCGGGGACACGGTAGGCTCACCAGAGTCAATAATGATTTCCGTAGCTGTTGTCGGAAAAGTTAAAAAAAAAGGCATGGTCTTAAGAAATGGGGCATGCCCTGGAGATAAAATATTAGTTACGGGTGCTTTAGGCGGCAGTATAATCAAAAAACAATTTGAATTTGTGCCCAGGATAAGAGAGGCACATTGGCTTGTTTCTAATTTTCGTATAAATTCAATGATGGATATTACGGACGGATTATCTTTGGACTTGGCCCGGATAAATAGCGCGAGTGGAGTGGGAGCGGTTTTGTATGAAGAATGTATTCCTGTTTCCAAAGACGCCAAAAAGTGCGCGAATTCGCTTATGCACGCCTTGAATGACGGCGAAGACTATGAATTGTTGTTTACAACAAAGGACGCTGATAAAATAGTGAAGAATTGGATATTTTCTGATGTGCAAATATCTGTGATAGGCGAGATAACAGAAAAACAAGGCAAAATATTTATGGTGGATAAAAACAAAAAAGTAAGGAATATTATTCCAAAAGGGTATGAACATTTTAAGTAAATCTCCGAGAGAAACTAAGAAATTTGGTGAGGATTTGGGCAAGAAATTAAAGCCCGGTGATGTGGTTGCTTTAATCGGTGATCTGGGCGCCGGTAAAACTTGTTTTACACAAGGGTTAATGAAGGGACTAGGTGTGGCCTCAAAAAATGTGACCAGTCCGACATTTGTCTTGATGAATGTTTATAACGGCAGGTTGCCGGTTTATCATTTTGATGTATACAGATTAAATGGCGTGAGGGAAATGGATGACTTGGATTATGAGGATTATTTTTACGGGGATGGTGTGGCCATTGTGGAATGGGCTGATAAAATAGAAGAAATCCTGCCAACAAATTCGTGTAAGATATATTTTACTGTAGAAAGCGAGAAAGAGAGGAAAATAGAGATAAAAAAATATGAAAATATTAGGCATTGATACTGTTACTAAAGTCGGGAGTGTGGCGGTTTTGGACAATGGGAAACTACTGGGGAAAGAGATCATTGACACAAACCTCCGCCATGCCGCAGAGTTAATTTCCGCGGTTGACAAACTGTTAAGATCGGTTTCGCTTAGTGTTGGTGAGATCGGTGCAATCGGTGTTGATGTAGGGCCCGGATCTTTTACTGGTATAAGGGTTGGGATTGCGAGTGTTTTGGGGCTGGCAGAACCGGATGATAAAAAAAAGATAGGGGTATGTTCTTTGGAAATACTCGCGAGGCAGTACGCGGCCAATTGTAAAGACGCGGATATTGTGCCGTTTATAGACGCGAAAAGGGGTGCCGTATATGCGGCGTTTTACAGCATTAGAAACGGCCAAATTGAGGCAAAAAAAGAACCTTTTTTATCTACGTTTAATGCCCTTTTAGAATCTATACCAAAAGGTGGTGTTTTGTTTGGTCCGGATATGGATAGATTTACGGTGTTCGTCGACGGTAAACAGGGTATTTTGGCGCCTAAGGAAAATGTTTATCCGCAGGCGGAAACTTTAGCTACATTAACGGATGAAAAAATAGCGAAAAAAATAGTTCAAAAAACACTTGAACCGATATATATACATGATGTAATATTAGGGCAGTAAAGAGCTGAAGAGTTGAAGAGCATATGTTCTTATGGATGTTTTCGTTTTTACTGCAGTCTTCAGCGCTTTAGCCTTCAGAGCGAATGACCCGGAGGTTATTATGAGCACGTTATCTCTTTCTCGAGATATTAATATACTTACAAAAGAAAAAGTTCAGCAAAAGAGCCAGCCTATAAACCCTCTATATAACGCATGGGCCGAAATTGATCTTGGATGTATCAAACACAATGTCGCAACTATTCGCAGGTGGATAGGGGGAGATGTAAAACTTTTGGCTGTTATTAAGGCCGATGCCTATGGTCACGGTATCAACGAAATTAGTAGAACCGTCTTGGCGAGTGGGGCCGAATGGCTCGGTGTCACAAGTATAGCAGAGGCCTTGGAATTAAGAAAACTTCATCCTTCGGCGCGTATTCTAATCTTGAGCGCTGGCATGTATGACCACAGCAAACTCATCGTTAAACATAATCTCACGCCTATTGTCTCTTCAAGGCAAATGGCGGCGTTGTTAAACGAGGCGGGAGAATATTACGGTAAAGTAGTTAAAGTTCATTTGAAGATCGATACTGGAATGGGCCGTCTCGGGATATGGCATGAGCATGCCATTGATTTTATTAAATATTCTGCCGGATTGCCGTTTATTCAGGTAGAAGGCATTTGCTCTCATTTTTCCAGTGTTAGTTCAAGCGCGCTTGATATGGAGTTTACAAGGGAACAATTGGGGAATTTCGAGAATGTAGTAGAGTCAGCTGCTCGTCTAGGAATCTATATTCCGATAAGGCATATTGGGAACAGCGGCGCAGTTATGCTTATGAGGGAAGCGCATCTTGATCTTGTAAGAGCAGGCATAAGCGTATATGGATTAGTGCCGTCGTCGGAATTTAAAACACTTCTGCCTCTTAAGCCGGCGTTATCATTAAAAAGCAGAGTGGCATATCTTAAAGACGTTTTTCCGGGTAGGGCGATTAGTTACGGAAGGACATTTAAGATTCAGGAGAAAACCAGGATCGCTACTATTCCTATAGGTTACAGCAATGGATACGCTAGGTCGCTGTCAAATAAGGGGCAAGTGCTTGTGAGAGGACAAAGAGCTTCGGTTGTCGGCATTGTTACAATGGACCAGATTATGGTGGATGTGGGCAAGATTCCAAATGTTAATGTCGGAGACGAAGTGGTGTTGATAGGAGAGCAGGGTAATGACAGAATAACCGCGACCGAAGTAGCTAAATGGGCAGGAACGATCTCATACGAAATTCTCTGTAAATTAAATGTCCCGAGAGTTTATTTTCCAACAGAAGAATCCGCGGAAAAAGAAGAGAAATGGCTTAATGCCATGCCGTAAACAAGGCCTCTGTCACAAATCGTAAATTTCTTCGCGCCGGACAATTCCATGATTACCTTAAGGATAGCGATTCCAGCCGTGATTATATCGATCCTCTTTTTGTCAAAAGATACAAGGTTTCTTCGTTCACTTGAGGTAGCTGACCTTAATCTATCCGAAACAGAATTTACTTTATTGAAAGCGATAGACATACCGTGAACTTTGTTGGGATCATATTCTTTTAATCTTCGTATAATTGCCCCTAACGTAGTGACGGTACCGCCGACACAAATAATCCTATAATCAGAAATGCCGTCTAAATAGCGCTTTAGTGCGCCTGCAATACGCGATTCCATTTTTGAAAAATTACTGCCGTATTCTTCGGTGAGATTTACCGCGCCTATATTGATGCTTTTTTTGCTTACTAACCGCCCGTTTACAGCGCGAATTATTTCTGTGCTGCCGCCGCCAATGTCGTAGATTACGGTTTTTTTAGGAAAAGGTTTTATGAAGTTACTGACGGACAAAAAACTTAAAGCTGCTTCTTCGCCTCCTGAAAGTACTCTGATTTGAAGACCGGTCTCTTTATTGACACGGGCTAAAAATTGTTTTGAATTACGCGCGTTGCGGAGAGCGCTGGTTCCAGCCAGAAGATATTTATCGGCTTTTATTTCCCGCAGCCATTTTTTTATTACATATATAGTGGCGTTTTGAGACTCAGTGGAAAGGCTTTTATTCGCGCCAAGTGATTTGCCGAGACGAGTCGTTTTTTGATGAAAAGAGAGAGGAGTAAATTTATTTTGGCTAATTTGAGATAAAAGGCATAAAACGGAATTGGTTCCAATGTCAATGCAGCATATTTTCACACGCGCGCTCGCTTCGACTCCCTTGAAAGGAAGTCATTTTATGGAGGCGGGGGGAGTCGAACCCCCGACCTCATCGTTGCGAACGATGCGTTCTCCCAACTGAACTACGCCCCCTAAAAAACGTGACTAATTATATATGAAAAAAGTACTGTTTAGAAGAAATATTTTTATAAATCATGGAAAATCACTGGACGAAAGAAACTGATTTACTAAGATTCCAAAAATGAACTATTTATACCCGAGCCGAAAATAACGCCAAATCTAATGTTTCTTGAGCTTTATCAATTGTATTGAATAAGGTTTTACTGAAAACTTTTTCTCCGTAATGCCAGATTCTTTTATTTCTTTACAGGGGAACGATAAATCAAGAATCTCATGTGCGGACAATCCATCCGAAGATGACAATTCGTATGTGATTGTTTTACTCCCAATATTGCTTAGAAGCAAAGCTGTTTGACCTGAATCATTCTTCCCAGCAATTAGCCACAACGGTTTAAGCGCTCCTTTAGTATCCGGTTCATTATCTAATAACGCAACGCCCGTGGATAATTCGAGTTTATGTGGAAAATGTGTCATTATGCTCCACAAGCGGAACGCATGAGCTGCTGGTTTTTTCGCGCCGTCTGCACAAAAAATACCATAAAAATCGGTCTGATTTATATTGGTATCGTTACCCCGGAACAAATATGAAGCGTCTATTTTTGCTTCCTGTAAGGCAATCCAACAGGCAGTAAGATAGGCCGCATCTTTTTCTTTGCCTATGCGTTTACCATGGCCCTCTCTCTCTGTATTCCATTCTGTTATATGCAGTTCGGTATTGGCATGTCCAGATCTATTCACTGCATCTCGGTAAAAATTGACAATATCGTAATATTCAGCAGGATCATTGGTATAGAGATGAAAGGAAATGAAATCACAGGTGATATTATTTTTATTTAGATAGTCGAAGAAAATTGCGATATTCTTACGTTGTGAGCGAGCTTTATAAGTTGAAACAACAAATCCTGGACCGCCAAGCTTTATGTCGGGAAATTCTTTCCTTAGCGCGTGAAAAGTTTCCGTAAAAAACGGAAGAAAATCCTCAAACCCTGTAGGCCAAAATTGTTTATTATCAGGCTCGTTGCCTATTTCTATATACGTAATAGAATTTCTAGATCCGCTATTAGCCTTATTATAATGTCTGACAATATTCACTACTGCTTTAATTAGATTTTTACGTTGCCGCTCACCAAAAGGCACACGAACGTTATTATATGAGTCTCCAATACGCAGATATACTTCTAATCCCGATTCAAGTATCGCGGCTATGGCAACGTCGCTCGATTTAAAATCGTAAGACGAAGGATTTGATGGATCGCCGTTTATATCTGGAAACATAACACTCAAATCCAAAGGTCCGTAGAAATCATGTGTTCGCACCGCGTTGATGCCTGCCCATTCATACTGTTCTGACAGTTTGGTGTTGCCCGGCTCCCCGCAAGGTGATGGCCCCGCATTTATACCCAAGAGCGGCTTAATATGGCCAGAATCAGGACCAATTGCTATCTTAATAGTATCCTCTTTTAAATTTTCCGGTTCGCGCTCTTCGTTGCTCGGCTGTTGTAAATGATTCTGTTCGAGCCCAAGATTCCGATGAGGTTGTCTACGTCCGATATCCGTCTGTCCGGCTGGTTGGGCATGGCATAAGCTTATGGGATATTGCAGTGAAATGAAAATCGATAACACAATTGATAATATTATTCTGTTAGTCTCCATGTTGTCCTCCGAAACTCACGGCTAAACTGCTTCCGTACATCGCCCATATAGGACATCCCTGCCTGTCGGCAGGCAGGCTTTTGAGGTATATTCTGCTCCATTTTTGTGTCTTAACAAGTGGCCCAAATTTTCCCGACCATTATAGTCTATCAAAAAAGATGATATAATAAAATACGCTGCAAAACAATTAAGTAAAAATCCTAAAGTAGAATATAATAGCATACGCGAGAGGGTGGATAATTTCCATTCGTATATGAATGATGTAAATAACGAAGATGAATATAAAATGATATATTTACCTCAGCATGGGACACAGCTTTATTTTAATGAAGACTATAAAACTACAATTATAGAAGAAGATTTTGCTTACGCGTATTTTGGTATTTGGCTTTCAGAGTACCCGCTGGACAGAGGGTTAAAGAAAAAGCCATTAAAGGAGCTATGAAATTTATGCACCAGATATTATATGTAAGTGTAGAGACTCATCAGTTAACGAAAAATGACCTGAAGGAATTATTAGCGCAGAGCCGGGCCAAGAATAAAACGCTGGGAATTACTGGAATACTTATACATTACAAAAAACATTTTTTTCAAATACTCGAGGGAGAACAGGAGAAGGTTTTTGAGCTTTTTCGGACGATAAAAGCGGACAACCGTCATATGAGTGTTATTCTGGTGTGGGACGAGCCTATTGAAGAACGTAGTTTTAAGGAATGGTCTATGGCTTTTTTGGATTTGGGTAATGTACAAAAAGCA
>Ga0233425_10004797_pt1 | contig 22182 bp, 19 predicted proteins | sample Watercolumn_Towu_2_FD_181712 | JGI IMG/M metagenome (GOLD analysis project Ga0233425, IMG submission 181712) | Freshwater microbial communities from Lake Towuti, South Sulawesi, Indonesia - Watercolumn_Towuti2014_140_MG | ecosystem: Environmental > Aquatic > Freshwater > Lake | place...
AGGTGATTTCTCTTTATGAATTGGGCGGGGTTAATCGCTGGGTCTGGTTTGGAGGAATCCTCTTTATTTTAATATTGATGGTCTTAACGGGGGTCGGCCTCCTGCTCCTGCTTCATTTATTTAAATACAAACTGGCCCCTTTGCCTGATTTTTTAGAAGTTTGATAAGGGCCTGGCGTGGGACTTGAAGCAAAAAGCAAGAGGAAAGAGGGAAGAAAAGGGTTTGGCCTGAGGTCTTACGTCTGAGACATTAGGACTTCATTTGTTTGAACTTATAAATCATATTAATCGTCTCATTGTAATTTTGACATAGAGGAGCTATCTTTTCTTCCGTCTGTGTCTTTCGGGCTGGTCTTTTCTTCGGACTTATCCACGGGGGATGCTTTACCCCCTCCGCATTCTCGTCCACTACAAACCAGTGGCCGAGCTGCGGTTTCCCCCGTTAATAAGTCCGGAAAAGACAGCGCCCTTTCGCCAATGACTTCAGAAAAAACAGCTCCACTTTGCCGATTAACGTCGTTATTATAATGAAACTGTTAATAAAATCATTTTTCCTCAGTCTGAGAGGGAAAGTCCTATTTAGGTCTTTTTTCTTGATTTCCATTCCTAACCTAATTTATACTCCTCCAATCCACGATCCAATATTAAATTCCAACGTTAAGGAGGGGTAGGTATGGAGAAAGAGGACAAAAAAGGTTTAACCCGCAGAGAGTTTGTCAAAGCCGTTGGCTTAGGGACGATTGCCGCAGGGGTCGCCCCCTCGATCATCATTCCCGGCCGTAGCCAGGCTGCCGGTAAGGAATTGAAGATTCTGGTCTGGTCGCACTTCGTTCCCCGGTTCGATAAGGAATGGTACGATAATTTCGCTAAAAATTGGGGCAAGGCCAATGATGTCAATGTTACCGTCGACCATATCGGATTGGCTGAAATCCCCTCCCGGACCGCCGCGGAAGTCTCCGCCGGGCAAGGGCATGACCTGATCGAATGGATTGCCCCGCCTTCTCAATTCGAACCGAGTGTTCTGGATTTGAGTGATTTAGTTAAGGAGGCGGAAAAACGTTTCGGCAAAATGCATCCGTTGTGCCGAAGGAGTTCTTATAACCCCAATACTAAAAAATTCTACAGTTTCTGTCCCGGCTGGACTATAGATCCCGGATGCTATCGAAAAAGCCTTTGGGCCAAGGCAGGAAAACCCAACGGACCGGAGACCTGGGAAGACCTGATTACCTATGGCGGTAAAATTAAAAAGGAACAGGGGATTCAATTAGGGATCGGCCTGTCCCAGGAACTGGATTCGAACATGGCCGCCCGAGCCCTGCTCTGGTCTTTTGATACCAGCATCCAAGACGCCAAGGAAAATGTTGTAATAAATAACCCCAAGACCATTGAAGCGGTTAATTACATGGCACGATTGTTCAAAGAAGCCATGGTGCCGGAAGTTTTTGCCTGGACCGCTGTTTCCAACAACCAGGCCCTGATCGCCGGTCGGGCGGCCTATATTTTGAACTCCATTTCGGCCTATCGCTCGGCCCAGAAGGAAGTTCCCGAGATTGCCAAGGACATCTATTTCACCCCGGCCCTCAAGGGTCCTAGAGGAACCGGGTTCAGTTGCGAACATGTTATCTACAACTATATCATTCCCAAGTACTCCAAAAATGCCGATACGGGCAAGAAATTCCTGCTCGATCTGGTGAAGAATTACGATCAGGCCATGTATTCCAGTGAGTTGTATAATTCTCCGGCCTTTTTTGATGCCCCCATTCCTTCGGGAGATCGAGGATACCAGGCCGTAAAAGGGGCCAAGAAACTCCGGGATCTCCATAATGCCTGGTTTGAAGAAGATCCCTTTGCGATTCAGGGAGAAGAAAAAGGAAAGCTGGCCGTGCTGAAAACCGCCGAGAAATGGAGTACGAACGTCGGTCATCCCGGTCCGGCGAATCCGGCTGAAGGAGAGGTCTTCGCTACCTTTATCCTTCCCAATATGCTGGCCAATGCCGCCAGAGGGATGAAGGCCGAAGATGCCGTGCTCCAGGCCGAGCTTCTGATCAAGAATATTTTTGCCAAATGGCGTAAAAAAGGCTTGGTGGGCGGGAAATCGTAATGCTCAGCCCAGGATCGCCTGTTTGTTAACTAGCAAATCCAGGGTATTGAAATAGAAGGATTCGAAGATTCAAGAGTCAAGGATTCAAGAGAAGGATAAGGAATTACCTAAAGCCGATCTTGTCACCTTTGAGTCTTCGAATCCTTTTTTGTTTTAAAGTTAGGACCTCCAAATACCCAAATTTAAAAAGAGGTTGATTGGCGTTTAGCTTGGAAAGGGGAAATATGGCGCAGGTTGAAATTAAAGGGGTTTCAAAATTATTCGGAGAGGTCAAGGCCGTCGATCAGGTGGATCTACAAACGAATGAGGGAGAATTCCTGGTCCTTCTCGGCCCCTCCGGTTGCGGCAAGACCACGCTTTTAAGGATGATCGCCGGTATCGAAGAGCCCACGGCTGGGGATATTCTCATCAACGAACAGGTGGTCACCCATCTCCCGCCGCGAATGCGCAACATCGCCATGGTCTTTCAAAGCTATGCCTTGTATCCCCATATGACGGTTTATAAAAATATCGCTTTCCCTTTGAAGACGCAAGGGGTGGAGAAATCGGCCATCAAAGAGAAGGTCCAGTGGGCCGCCGATATGTTCGGCATCGGACGGTTGCTCGATCGCAAACCCCGGGAACTTTCCGGTGGGGAACGACAAAGGGTCGCTTTGGCCCGGGCCATGGTTCGCGAACCCAGCGTCTTTCTTTTGGACGAACCTCTCTCCAACCTGGATGCCTTGCTCCGGGCCTCGGCCCGGGAGGAACTGCGTCAATTTCAAAAGAGGGTAGGGGTGACGACCATTTATGTGACCCATGATCAGGTGGAGGCCATGGGCCTGGGGGATCGCATCGTTGTCATGAGCAAGGGCAAGATCCGACAGGTGGGTACGCCTCGCGAAATTTACCAATGGCCTGCCGATACCTTCGTGGCCACTTTTGTTGGTTCACCGCCGATGAATCTCGTCGGTGATGATGATGTTCAGATCGGATTCCGTCCGGAGACCTTTCTGCCGGTTGAGTTTCTCAAGGCCGATGAAGGTGTGGTGTCTTATCCTTTTGAAGTGACCTGGTTGGAATATCTGGGGGCGGAAAGGCTGGTCTATGGGAATGTGGGCGAAAAATCCCATGCTCGTCATGTGGTCTCCCGCTTGCCCGGGAATGTGACTCTGCCTATTCAGGCCGGACAAACCTATACCTTTGCCATTGCCCGTTCCGATATCCGCCATTTCGACCGGATAAGCGGGCTGTGTACGGATAAATGTCCGGCTTGAATCGTTTCGGAGGATGGTGATTATGCAACATATGAAACAAGGGGGAATTAGGGACCAGGCCGGGCTGCTGGCTAAAGTGATGATCGCCCCGGCGATCCTATATGTCGTGGCCATGATCGGGGTTCCTTTTTTCCTGGCCCTGATGTACAGCCTTAGCGACGCCACCACCGGTGATCCCAATTTTCGTTTCGTAGGCCTGCGGAATTTCGGTGCCGCTCTGGCCGATCCGGTCTTTCGTTTGTCCATGAAAAACACCTTTATTTTTGCCCTGGTCTCCCAGTTCCTGGTCATCCTTCTTTCCAGGCTCCTGGCCACGGCCTTGATGAAGGAGTTCCGCGGTAAATGGCTGGCCCGCTTTCTGATCATGCTCCCCTGGACGGCCCCTATCGCCCTGGGGACCATCGGCTGGCTCTGGATGCTCGATTCTATTTTCAGCCCCATTGACTGGGTCCTGCGCAAAGTCGGCCTGCTCGGCACCATGAAGGCCCTTTTCGGACCTATGCAAAACCTTTACTGGCTGGGGCAACCGTTTTTGGCCATGGCTTCGGTGATCATGGTTCACGTCTGGCGTCTGCTGCCCCTGGCTACGGTGATCCAGTTGGCCGGCTTGAGTTCCATTCCCAAGGACCTTCTGGAGGCCGCTGAAGTGGACGGCGCTTCACCCTTGCGCCGGACCTTTTCGATCACCATCCCCTTAACCCTGCCCATTATCAGCATCGCCTTCCTCTTCGGTTTGGTTTTTACCTTCACCGATGTGACGGTGGTCTATGTGCTGACGCGAGGCGGGCCGGTGCACATGACCCAGGTCCTTTCGACCTGGACCTTTTTTAAAGGGATTGAAGGAGGAGATCTGGCCCAGGGAGCGGCCATATCGCTCTTTTTATTTCCGGTGCTGGCCGGGGTAGCTTCTTTGATGCTGCGCATGGCCAGGAAAAGTGAGGTGGTTTGATGAAAAACGTCCGTAAATTGATGGGCCGAGGAGGCCTCTATTCCCTGGTGGCGGGCTTTGCCTTTTTCGGGGCCTTCCCTTTCTACTGGATGATCATTGCCACCTTTAAGCGAGACCATGACCTCTTTCAGCCACAGAACAATCCCTTTATGTTCAATGAGCCGCCGACCCTGGACCACCTGCGTCTTCTCTTGTTCGATACGCACTACCTCCAGTATCTCTGGAATACATTTTGTGTAGGCTCGGCTGTTGTCCTGATCACCCTCCTGGCGGCGGTTCCGGCCGCCTATAGCTTGGCCCGATGGGCCAAAGGGTGGGGTGAGACGATGGGCATCGGTATCTTCTTAACCTATTTAGTCCCGCCGACGATCCTCTTTATTCCATTATCCCGTTTTGCGGCGGCCCTGGGCCTGCAGGAATCGCTCTGGTCTCTGATCCTGATTTACCCGACCTTCACCATCCCGTTCTGCACCTGGCTGCTGATGGGGTTTTTTAAAACCATCCCGAAAGATATTGAAGAACAGGCCATGATCGACGGCTTGAGCCGCCTGGGGGCCATGGTGAAGGTAATCCTGCCTCTGGGGATCTCCGGGATCCTGACCGTAGTGGTTTTTGCCTTCACCCTTTCCATGCATGAGTTTATCTATGCCCTGACTTTTATCTCCGTGTCGGTCAAGAAAACGGTTTCCATCGGCGTGCCCACCGAATTGGTGCGGGGTGACGTCTTTCAATGGGGGCCGCTGATGGCCGGGGCCCTTTTGGCCAGTATCCCGGTGGCGGTGATTTACACCTTTTTCCTGGATCGATTCATATCAGGGTTCACGATGGGGGCGGTAAAATAAAGTTAAGGAAAAAGTTATTATCTTTAGTGAGAGATTGTTGATAATTTAATTTTCAACTTAGGAGGAAGAGATTATGGCGAAAGCGATGGATACCAAAAAAGATGTTAAAAAGAAGCCCACTAAAACGCTGATGGAAAAACGAAAGGCCAAACAGGAGAAAAAGAAGGGTAAATAAACCGAAGATCATTTTAAAAGATGGGGAACTAAAGTTTCCCCAAGATTTAAAAGGGGCGGTCCAGCAGACTGCCCCTTTTTTTTGAGAACAAGGGCAGCCGAGCCTCTATGATATCCTGACGAGAGAGATCGACTTTACCTTGGCGCAAAAAACCCGGCTATTAGGATTGTTATCAGCGAGAAATCTTCCCTTTTTCAAAATCCGCCTGGATCTCATTGAAAATTGCCACTAAAAATCCTTGAAATTTCAAGAGAACGGTCAGATAATATTTATAGATCAGTCGAAATATTCTATTCTCCTCAAATGGTTCGCCCTGTTTTTATGAAACGCTAAGATAAAGACAGAAATCCTAGCCAACCCTTTCTCAAGGGAATGAATTTATGAAAACAAGATTGAGCAGAATCTTTCTCCTTGGTTTCCTTAATTTCTTTATCGGAGTTGTTTTAATTCAAGTCCTTTTACCTCCTTCATCTCTGGCTCAGATAAAACCTTCAAGTCCCCCTTCCCAAGCAGCAAAACACATTCTTCTACTGTATTCCTATGGCCATGGATCAAGGGGAATTGGGGTTTTTGATGATGGGTTTCTCTCGGTCATGGAGGCCGCCGGAGTTAAAATTAACGACCTCTTTTTTGAGTACTTGGACCTGGAGCGGAATAAAGAAGATTCGGGATACCGTTCCCGCCTGCTCGACCTCCTGATGCGGAAATATAATCAACGAAAAATTGATCTGATCGTTACCATCCAGCAGCCGGCGCTGTCCTTTCTTCTAAACGAAGGCCGGAGGCTGGTGCCCGGGGCACCGGTCATTACCCTCCAGGCCCCCCGACCGAGCGATGCCGAAGCGGCGGGCCGGCAATTCGTCAGCCAACAGGCCCAATTCGACATCAAGGGGACTTTGGAGCGGGCCCTGGAATTATTCCCTCAAACCAAGCGAGTGGTTATTGTTTCCGGGAGTAGTCCGGCCGATAAGAAATTAGCGAATGTTGCCGCCGGATTTGAAAATATTTTTAAAAATAAATTAGAATTTGAGTATACCTTTAACTTAACCATAGAACAGGTCTTGAGCCGAGTGGCCGATTTACCTCCACATTCCATTATCATATTTACCCAATACAATCTGGATGCCGGCGGTCGGGTTTTCGTAGCCTATGAAGTGGAACGGATGATTATTCAAGCGGCCAAGGCCCCTGTTTTCGGACTCTATGATTTTAATCTCCGCAATGGAGGAATCGGAGGCTCGGTAATCAGCGTCAAGGGGTTGGGAGAATCAACGGCTCGAATGGCCCTTGATATTCTCAATGGCAAGATGCGGTTGACTCGGCCGGTGACAACGGTAAACAATCAAGTTGTTCCCTTATTTGACTGGCGGCAGATCCAACGGTGGGGTGGGAGAGCGGATAATCTCATTCCCGGAAGTGTCATCATTAACCGTCCTCCAACCATGTGGGACCAATATAAATTATACGTCATCGGTGCACTTTTTATCATTTTTATCTTATCTTCTTTAATTGTTCTGCTGATGATTCAAAGAAGACGACGGGCAAAGGCCGAAAGATTGCTGCAACAAAGTGAAGAGCGTTTTCGTCAACTGGTCGAGCAGGCCCCGGAAGCCATCGCGGTATATGATGCGGATGAGGATCGATTAGTCGAGGTTAATGCCAATGCCGAAAAGCTGTTCGGTTGTAGCCGGGAAGAACTGCTGCAAAAGGGGCTATTCTATTTTTATACTCCCGACCAACCGAACAGACCACCATTAAAAGAGTCCATCACTCAGAATATTGAACAGACTTTGGCCGGAGAAGAAGTCGTCATTGAACGGGCCATCCGCAATGCCCAGGGCCAGGATTTGATTTGTGAGATGCGCCTGGTGAAGCTCCCTTCAGCCGAACACAGACTGATCCGTAACAGTATTATCGATATCACCGAGCGCAAACGGGCCGAGGAACAGATCATAACTTCTCTGAAAGAAAAAGAGATTCTTTTAAAAGAAATTCACCACCGGGTCAAAAATAACCTGACGATCATCGGCAGCATCCTCAGCCTACAAGCCCCTCATCTCGAAGACCGGAAGTCCCGTGAGATATTCCGTGAATGCGAGAACCGGGTCAAGACCATGTCGAAGATTCATACCAAATTGTATCAATCCAAAGACTATGCTCATATCGACTTCCGGTCTTACCTCCTGGAATTATCCCAAGAACTTTTTCTATCTTATCAAATCGACCCGGAGGCCGTGCAGTTTGAGACCAAAATTGACGACGTCTCTCTGGATATCAATACCGCTTTGCCTTTAGGGCTGCTCCTCACCGAATTGATTACCAATGCCTTAAAATATGCCTTTCCCGACGGAAGGAAGGGCCTTCTTCAAATACATCTTCGGAGAGTTGACGACCGGATGGTGTTGTCCGTGGCCGATGATGGCATTGGATTTCCGGAAGGTCTCGATTATCAAAATACCACCTCCCTTGGTCTTCAATTGGTAATGGGACTGGTACGGCAGTTGAATGGAGTCATTGAAATGAAGAGAGAGCAGGGGACGAATTTTATCATTACCTTTCCGGCAGAGGAATAGATCTAATTTAAAGACCGAAGACAATAGACTGATGACGATAGACCAAGTTCAGGAGCTTTTAAAATTAAAGAAATAAAAGCTGTCGCTTAAATCCCCCAAATAGGACCCCTCTCCTTTAACGAATTAGTAAAGAAGTTGAAGTCCCCGGGTTTTGATGGTCCCTATCCTGGAGGAAAGCATCTCTTCATGATTAAAGGCGATATTCGATTTACTCTCCCAAATCCTCATAGAGGAAATAGGTATTGATTTGATAAGACGGTTGATGCGGCCAGGAGGGATAACCCGTAGGGAATGGGAAGATGAATGAACAGGTCGCCTTGGACTACGAAATTTATTTAGGCCTCTATAAGAAGAAACGGCAGAAAGAAAAAAGGATTAGCGCGTCTCCGCTAATCCTTTTTATTTTTCATGGTAGGCGATCCCGGATTTGAACCGGGGACTTCCACCGTGTGAGGATGGCACTCTAACCGCTGAGTTAATCGCCCGTAATTGTTTTTACAAAACCGTTCGTCGTTCAGTGTTCGTTGTTCGTCGAAAAACTGTTTATATACTTCTTGAGCCCCTGCTGATCAAGGCAAATTATTAATACCCAATATTCAGATTTTTATCAAGGAGAAAATAGTGTTTTTATAGGTTGCTGAGAAAGGCCCATTTACTGCGTTGCCTTCATTCTTCGTCACTGCGGCGTATTTCCATATACGCCTCTTTCCTCAGAATTTCAGGCGCCTTGTATCTGGACCTTTTTGAGCAACCTATGAAAAAAGACTTTTGCTGTAAACGATCAATGACTGGACCTCTTTGGGTGTTAAGGGACGCAGGGCGCCGGGGGCCAGGCGGCCGAGTTCCAAAGGCCCCAGGCTGACCCGCTTGATGGTCAGGACCGGATGACCGATGGCGGCCAGCATATTTTTGACCTGATGTTTTTCTCCTTCCCGAATGGTAATAAACAACCACGAGCGGTCGGTACTGGTTTTGATCCGTTGCCACTGGGCCCGCGGTCTTTTCCCGCTGGGCAATCGGACGCCGGTTATCAGGCGGTTTAGGGTTTCATCCGTAGGGAGACCTTCGATTTTTATCCGATAAGTCTTAGGGACTTGAAATTTGGGGTGCTGCAGGGTCTGGGCCAATTCACCGTCATTGGTTAACAGGACTAAGCCTTCGGCATCCCAGTCCAATCGGCCTACAGGAAAAACCCGTTCTTTGATCCCGGCCCGCAGCAAAAAATCGGTTAAACTCGGGCGGCCATGAGGGTCTTTCAAGGTGGAGAGCACCCCGGGGGGCTTATGGAAAAGATAATAAACCTTGACTTCGGAGGTGGGAAGAGAATGGCCGTCTACTTCAATGCGCTGTCGGTTCGAAGTGACTTTAAAACCCAGGACGGTGACCACTTGGCCGTCAACCCTGACACGTCCCGCCCGGATCAACTCTTCAGCCTTCCGGCGGGATGTCAGGCCGGATTGGGCCAGGAGGCGCTGCAGCCGTACGCCGGACTCACTCGCTTTCGCCGTCACTTAATTCATCGCTCAACGATCTGATTTCTTCCAAAGAAGGCAGGGAAGATAAATCTTTTAATTCGAACAATTCCAGAAAGCGTTGGGTTGTTCCGTAGAGGATAGGGCGGCCGGGGACTTCCTTCCGCCCCAGGATTCGGATCAGATTTTTTTCTAAAAGACTGCGAACGATGCCGTCCACTTCCACTCCACGCAGATGTTCCATTTCTCCTTTGGTGATCGGTTGTTTATAGGCAATGATCGCCAGGGTTTCCAGGGCGGCCCTTCCCAGGCGGCTGGGGCCGATTTTTTTTAATTTTTTAATCCATTCGCTATAGCGGGGCTTGGTCCGAAATTGAAAGCCTTCGGCAACTTCCTGCAAATAAATACCCCGTTCCGGCGTATCATACTCGGCTTGTAATCGGGCCAAAGCGGTTTCAATTTCTTTGTGGGGATAGCTCTCCCCGGCTACCTCAATAATCTTCTTCAGACTCAAAGGGGTAGGAGAAACAAAAATAAGGGCTTCGATCAGAGATTTTAGTTCGTTCATAGTTTTCCGTTAAGAGACCGTTGACGGTGGAAGGAAATCATAAATAAGCAAGGTCCCTTCTTGAATTTCTTGATAAATAACTATTTTTTGAAGGCGGGCCAACTCCAGCAAAGCCAGAAAGGCGACGATAATTTCCTGTTTGTTAATATGGCTGGGAAAGAGATCGGTCAGAAGGAGCCGCCCTTTCTGTTTGAGCCTGGCCAGGATCTCTTCCATCTTATCCTCAATCGGCACCAAAGGGCTGCCTTCGAAGATTAACTCATCCTGCTTCCTTTCCAAAAGGATTTTACGAATGGCATCGATCAGCTCAAAAAGCCCTACCCGGATAAGCCCTTCTTCTTTGCCTTCCATCTCTTTGGGGATGAAATCACGGGTGAAGACATCCCGATACAGCAGCGGCCGCTGATTGAGTTGAATGGCCGCTTCTTTAAGCTGGATATATTCCAACAGGGGGCCGGTCAATTCCAGGCGAGGATCTTCTTCCTCTTCATCCACCGGGGGGGCCGGAAGGAGCATCTTCGATTTGATATGGATGAGGGTAGAGGCCATGACTAAAAAATTACCGGCCACATTGATATTCAATTCCTTCATCAAATCCAGATATTCCAGATACTGGTCCGTAATAACGGCGATCGGTATATCGTAAATATCCATCTCATTTTTCCGGATGAGATGGAGCAGGAGATCCATGGGGCCTTCAAAAATGTCTAGTTTGACTTTATAATCCATTTCAATAAGAAAATAAATTTCGGGTTTCGGGTTTCGGATTTCGGAATGGAAGAAAAATTTTTTTCACAGCTAGTGGTGCCTCCAACTAAAATCCAATGGCCTGCTTGACTTCGGCCATTGTTTTTTGGGCGAAGGAACGGGCCCGTTCGGTGCCGGCCTGCAAAATATCTCTGACTTCTTGGGGGTGTTGGGCCAGATGATCCCTTTTCTCCTTAATCGGGGCCATGGCCTCCAAAAGTCTTTCGATCAGCCATTTCTTGCAGTCCACACAGCCGATCCCGGCCCGTCGGCATTCTAATTCGATTTCGGTGATCCGTTCCGGAAGAGAATAAATTTTATGAAAAGGAAAGAGGACGCAGACCTCCGGGTTTCCCGGATCCTTTCTCCTTTCCCGCTGAGTATCCGTAACCATCTGAGACAATTTTTGACGAATCTCTTCCATGGTGTCGGAGAGAAAGACGGCATTGTTATAACTCTTGCTCATCTTTCTCCCGTCCAGCCCGAGCAGTTTGGGGGTCTCGGTCAGAAGCAATTCCGGAACCGGAAAGACTTCTCCATATAGAAAATTGAAGCGGCGGGCAATTTCCCTGGTCAATTCGACGTGAGGGGCCTGATCAATGCCCACCGGGACGGCATGGGCCTTATACATCATGATGTCGGCGGCCTGAAGGACCGGATACCCCAAGAATCCATAGGTATTGATTTCTTTGGATTCCAGTTCCTGCTGTTGCTCTTTGAAGGTCGGGTTCCGTTCCAGCCAGCTCAGCGGCGTGATCATGGAAAGGATCAGATGAAGTTCGGCGTGTTCCGGCAGGTCCGATTGCAGAAAAAAGGTGCTCACCTCCGGATCCAACCCGACGCTGATCCAGTCAATGACCATATCCAGAATGTTTTCGTGAATGGTCTTAGGTTCCTTATACTCGGTGGTCAAGGCATGCCAGTCGGCAATAAAGAAAAAACATTGATACTCTTTCTGCAGATCTTTCCAGTTCATCAAGGCCCCGTGGAGATTGCCCAGATGCAATTTCCCGGTGGGGCGCATACCGCTTAAAATCCTCTTTTTTTCCATTAAAAAATGCTCCTAATCAGTCGTTAGTCAATAGTAAATAGTGAACAGTGAATAGTGAACAGAGGTCAGTTATAGACATTTTTTCAATCCGGTAATCATTTTATTGAGTTCACTTATAGTGGCTATTTTATCCACCTTTCAGCGTTTTTTAAAAAAACCCAATTCCTCTGAAAGCAACACCTGGGTTTCAAGTTCAGCCAGTGACCCGAGTGCTATATACAAAAATTGTTTATATTCTTTATTATGTTTCCTCATAAACCCTTCAGCTATATTTGAAGGTATCGACACGGCAGATCTCCGCATCTGACTGGATAATCCATAGATCTCTTTGGCAGGAAAAGAATCTGTTACTTGATAAATAGCCTTGGCTAACTCCATACCTCTTTGCCATATTTTTAAATCCTTGAAGTTCTTTATCTTATTTTCCACAAATATTCACTATTCAACGTTCACTAACGACTGTTCACTAATAACTATTCACTGATTCAAACATAAATCGAGGCCCCCAAAAATAAATCGATGAAAAAATAAATAAAGGGGGAGATCAGCCAATCCAGAATATGGGTGACCAGCAACCCGACGATGATCAAGAATCCATAAGGTTCCAGTCGACTATAGGTGTAGGCGGCCTTATAGGGTAAGAGTCCCACCATGACCCTCCCTCCGTCCAGAGGCGGAATAGGAATAAGGTTGAAGATGGCTAACGTAACATTAATCACTACGCCATACCGTAACATCAGGATCACCGGCTGGAGTACCAGGCCCAGAAAAGGCAGATCCCAAATAGGGCTGGCAATCATGAGGAATCTGTGGACTAGAGAAAATCCCAGGGCCAAAAGGAGGTTGGTCACTGCCCCGGCCAGCGCCACCCAGATCATGTCCTTCTTGGGATTCCCCAGATTGTTAAAATTCACCGGGACCGGTTTGGCGTATCCGATAAGAAAAGGGGAATTAGTAAGAATGAGCACGCCGGGGATGAGGATCGACCCGAAGGGATCAATATGGGCCAAAGGATTAAGGGTCAACCGCCCGGACAAACGAGCCGTAGGGTCCCCCAGTTTATTGGCCACCCAGCCGTGGGCCACTTCATGGAGAATTACACCCAGGAGCAGAGGCAGGGCCATAATGCTGATTTGCTGAATAATAGAACTCATAATCTTTTTTGATAAACCTTTCAGGACCCTCAGCCGGCGGCTGGGGGAGTTAGACCTTCTTTGTTGTCCCTCTTCACCATGGATTCAGGAGAAGGCGGGGCCTTAGGGGGTCCCGGGGCCTTAAGCCTTTCTCGAACCAGAGGATGGTTTTTAACATAGGCCACTTGCTCCTCATGGGTCAAGACAATTTGATTCAGCCGAGCCTCCAAGAGGTCATTCAGGATGTTTTTATATAAAGGCCCCGGTATCAGTCCCAGGGCCTTTAGGTCTTCACCCTTCACCGATAGTTGAATGGTTTTAAGTTGTGTGAAATAAAGGGATATAGCCTTTCGACAGGCTTCCTTGCTCGTTTTGGCCATCAGAAAAAGCAGAACCTCATTGGGAAAAGGGGAGAGGAGATTATAGATCTCACTCCGGGTCATTTTGGGGTTTTTATGGAAAGTCATCAGCAGCTTTTCCCCTTCGGTCCGTCCGAATTCCAACATTCCGGAAACCCGTTTGGGCAAACCCAGCCGTTGGCGGAATTCGCTGATATGGGCTACGGAAATCGTTAAGGCCAGGGTGTAGACGATCCATTTTTCATAAGGCTCATTTAGATAAAGGAGATCAAACCATGACAAGACCGTTCGGATTTCCCCGAAGACCTGTTCTTCTTTTGAAGTAAAAGACAGTTCCGGGTGGATGGCCGAGAGGAGTTTCAGTTCATTCAGCCTTTTGATGATCGGAAGGGGTTCTTCCTGGCTGAGGATCAATTGCAGTTCGGTGAAGATCCGTTTAGGAGCTAATTTTTCGATACCGCCGATACGAATAGCGTTCTGAACCAAATTTGCGGTCAGTTTGCCGATCTTAAATCCGAAGCGCTGCTCGAATCGAACGGCCCGGAAGGCCCGGGTAGGATCTTCAACGAAACTTAGATTATGGAGGACCCGGATCGTCCGCTCCTTTAAATCTTTCTGGGCCCCGAAAAAATCTATCAGAATACCGTAATGGCGGGGGTTCAGTTTAACGGCCAAGGTGTTGATGGTAAAGTCTCGTCGATAGAGGTCCATCTTGATGGAGCTCATTTCCACTATCGGTAGAGCGGCCGGTGACTCATAATACTCCGAACGGGCCGTGGCGACATCTACCTTGAAGCCGTCAGGAAAAATCAGGACAGCGGTTTTAAACTTCAGGTGATAACGGAGCTTAACGGGATATTTTTTGGCGAATTCCTGGGCGAATTTTATCCCGTCTCCCTCGATGACGATATCGACATCCAAATTGTCGAATTTCAGGAAGAGGTCCCGGACAAACCCTCCGACAAGATAGGCATTATATTCCAGGCGGTCGGCCACTTCTCCCAAGGATTTAAGGATCTCGATAATCCGCTTGGACAGCCGTTCTTCCAATAGGTAACCGATATTTTTCTTGCGGACAAAATGGGGGGCCTTGCGGGAATCGTACAGGTATTCCGCCATAGATGGGCCGCTGACCAGGATATTGAGCAGGTCGGTACGGGTAATAACCCCGAGAACTTTTCCCTGATCGACCACCGGCAGAATCCTCTGCTTGTTTTCGATGATGAATTCCTGAATTTGAAATATAGAGGCCTCCGGTTCGATGGTCGATAAGTCGCTGGTCATGTATTCCCGAACGGCCAGGTTTTTTAATCCGTGAAAGATGGCCTTTTCAATCACCTGGCGGGTGATCATTCCCAGCAGTTTTTCTCCATCCATGACCAAAAGGACATTAATGTTATAGCGTGTCAACAGTTCATTGGCATGTTCGATGGTCTCCCGGGGCTGAACCGATTTTACGGGAAAGGTCATCATGTCCCGGGCCTTACGCTGTGGATTGATCCGCCGTTTCAATTGGGCCAGGAGGGTTTCTTCAACCTGCACCAGGGTTTGGTCCTTCACAGTGGCCGAGGCGGCAAAGGGGTGGCCGCCGCCTCCAAAACTCAAGAGGATCTCCCCGACATTGATTTCCCGGATCCGGCTCCGGGCAATTACATAAATCCGGTCCTCCATCCGGGCCAGGGCAAAGAGGCAATTGAGATTTTCCATGTCCATCATTTTATGGACCAGGACGGCAAAGTCTCCCACATAAATATCAATAGAGGCTTTGGCCACGACAATTTCCACATTATTAATCCGGTGTCTCGTGGCCGATTCCAGGAGCTGGTTGAGAAGAGAGACTTGTTCCGCGGTTAATTCCCGGGTAAGCATATCGGAAATCAGGTTCAGATTAGCCCCCTGCTCCAGCAGATAGGCCGCCGCCAGGTAATCTTCCTTGGTTGTAGACGAAAAGGTAAAAGAGCCGGTGTCTTCATATATTCCCAAGGCCATCAGGGTCGCTTCATCCGGTGTCAACTCAAGCCCTTTTTCCTGGATGACCTGGGTCATGAGGGTCGTGGTAGCCCCGACCGGACGAATAATTTCCACACTCCCGGTTAGATCATTTTGGGCTGAGGGATGATGATCATAAATATGAATATCCAGATCAGGACGTTGCAGGATCTCAGCAAAGCGTCCGATTCGGTCCGGCTGGCGGGTATCGACCAAAATCAGACGGGTGATTCGATCCAAGGGAACTTGTTTAATTTTGGTGAAGTTATAGAGGTAAACCGTGGATTGGAGGAAAAAGTTGCGCAAATTTTGTTCCTGCGATCCGGGAAAGACCAGCCAAGCTTCGGGATAGAGTTTTTTGGCCGCAAGCATAGAGGCCAGTCCGTCAAAATCGGTATTGAGATGGGTGGTAATGACCTCAATCCCTTTTGATTCCTGGTTCAGGGAGTCGTTTCCGGCCGGAGTGGGTTTCATGGAAAGGTCAAGCTCTAGGATGAAATCTCCGGTAGGCTTCTCGGAGGTGTTCGGGGGTCACCAGAGTATAAATCTGGGTTGTTGAAATATCGGCATGACCCAGCATGGTTTGGATCGACCGAAGATCGGCCCCCCCTTCCAAAAGATGGGTGGCAAATGAATGTCGTAAAGTATGGGGGGAGATGGTTTTAGTAATCCCGGCTTGGTGGCCATATTGACGGAGAATTTTCCAAAACCCCTGTCGGGACAGGCGGTTTCCTCGATTATTGACAAAAACCCAGGAGGAGCGACTGTCCTTGATTAAACGAGGACGCCCCTTTTGCAGATACTCTAGGAGGCGCTGGCAGGCGGTTCTTCCAATAGGGACTAAACGTTCTTTGGACCCTTTGCCCATAGTCCGAATCAGTTTGGCTTCCAATTCCAATTGATTCAGAGTCAAACCGGTCAATTCGGAAACCCGCAGGCCGGTTGCATAAAGGACTTCCAGCATGGCAATATCCCGGAGGCCTCTGGGTGCCTCGCCTTTGGGCTGATGGAGCAGGGTTTCCACTTCCAGTTCTGAAAGAGTTTTGGGTAATGATCGTTTAGGCTTTGGGCCTTGCAGGGGTAAGGCCGGGTTATCTTTGCGCTGGTCCTCTTCCTGTAAAAAACGGTAAAAGGATTTAAGGGCAGAAAGTGTCCGGGCTTGAGTACGGCTAGAAAGCTTCCGCGACCGTAAGGTTCCTAAATAGTCATAGAGGGTGTCAGAATGGGTTTGGGCAAGGTCGCTTACCCCTTGAGATTCCAGGAACTGGAAGTATTGGAGGAGGTCTCGGCTGTAAGCCTCCAGAGTATTTGGAGAAAGCCCTTTTTCTACTACTAGAAAATGAAGGAACCGATCAAGGAGGATCTCTTTCATGAAAAAAATATATCAGAACTTCTTGGTCCTGTCAAGAAAAGGGGAAATTTCTATAGCTTACAATCAACGAAGGGGGAATTCTCTTTTGTCCGGCAAAACGTTCATCACGTGGGTCATATTATTTTTGGAAAGGAGATCGATGGCTTGACGGGGATATTCATTTCTCTTGACAAGGGATAAATATCTGGGGTACAGAGTACCAGAAAAGGGGGAAGAACTAAGCTATTTTTATCCCTTTGTGCTGCCAAAGATAAAACCTTCCGGTTATAAATCGAAAAGGATACTTAAGAGATCAGACAGGGATGATAGAAATAAAATTTATCGGCCGGGGAGGGCAGGGGGCGGTCCTGGCCTCCCAGATGTTAGCCAAGGTCTATTTTCTGATGGGCCTTTATCCTCAGTGTTATTCCCTTTTCGGGGGTGAACGCCGCGGCGCCCCGGTATCCGGATTTCTGCGGGTCGATCAAAAAAAGATTCTGCTTAAATGTGAGATTAAAAGGCCCGACCGGATGATCTATCTGGCAGCCGATCTGATAGACCCGCAAGAGATTCAATCCCATCTCAAACCCGACGGCTTAATCCTGATCAATTCACCTTCAATAGAACCATTCCCGGGCCTTCAATCCTTTCGGTGCCTTCAGATTGATGCCAGGGCCATTGCTGAAGCGGTCGGCCTGGGGGCTACCATTAATACAACTGTCCTAGGGGCCTACTGCCGGGCTGAAGGATCCATTCCTTTCGAATATCTGGAAAGGGCCATTAAAGAAACCGTGCCGGCCAAGATCGAGGCTAATCTCCGGGCGGCCGGCACGGCTTATGAAATGGTTAAGGCTTGAAAAAAAGAAGTTGGGCACTATGAAAGAGAAAGGTTTAAGGAAAAACCGTTTACGCTGAATCGTTAATCCTGCTAAAAACCATAATCATGAACCATCCAGACTTAGAGCGTATCGTTCCTATCTCTCGGGTTTCCACGGAGATTTTTCAGACCGGTCTCTGGAGTCCCCATAAACCGGCGTACACCGAAAAAATTTCACCTTGCCGGGCAGCCTGTCCCATTGGTATTGATATGGCCCGCGCCTTTGTCCAAGCCGCAGAAGGAAACTTAGACCGAGCCTTACAGATCGTACGCCGGGATAATCCCTTGCCGGGTATCTGCGGACGGGTCTGTTATCATCCCTGTGAGTGGAATTGTAATCGTAAACATTTTGACGAATCCGTCAACATCCGAGGCTTTGAACGGTTTTTATCGGATCACGGCGAGGTACAACTGGAGAGAGAAATCTCAAACCAGACCCAAAAGGAGCGGATTGCCGTTATCGGGTCAGGTCCGGCAGGTCTGAGTGCGGCCTATCAATTGGTTCGCCAGGGCTATGGGGTCACTATTTTTGAAAGCCTGCCCGAGCCGGGCGGAATGCTGCGATACGGCATACCGGAATACCGGCTCCCTAAAAAGGTCCTTCGAAAAGAGATAGGCTATATCCGGCAACTGGGTGTGGAAATCAAGACGGGAATTGAAATAGGTCTGGAATATTCCATTAAAGAGATCACTAAACCCTATCAAGCGGTCTTTATTGCCGTCGGTTCCCATAGGGGACAAAAGTTAGGCCTTGAGGGAGAGGATCAGTCAGGAGTAATGGAAGGGGTCCAGTTCTTGCGCAGAATCAATCTCGGTGAAAAGATTAAAGTCGGCCGGCGAGTAGCGGTCATCGGGGGAGGAAATACGGCTATAGATTGCGCTCGGGTGGCCAGACGGATCGGTGGAAGCCGGGTCTCCATATTCTATCGGCGTTCTTGGTCTGAAATGCCGGCCCTTCCCGAAGACCGGGCTGTTGTCCAAAAAGAAGGGATCCAAATTGAAATACTGACGGCACCAAAACAATTGATATCCGAAAAAGGGCGGTTAGTCGGTATCGAGTGTCTGCGAATGGAATTGGGCGCGGCTGATGCACAAGGCCGTCCCCAACCGTTTCCCAAGAATGGTTCGGAATTCAGACTTCCGGTGGATACGGTCATCATAGCCATAGGGCAGAATTCCGAAACCGGGTTTGTCAAAGAACTGGGACTGGAGGTGCGACAAAGGGGAGTGGTCATTAGAGACCCGGCGAGCACGGCAACTCCTATTACCGGCGTGTTTGCCGGGGGAGACTGTGCCGGAAACCGAGCCTTTGTGGCCGATGCCGTAGCCAGCGGCAAACTGGGCGCCTTGGCCATTTCCTGCTATCTTCAAGGGAAAGATTTTCAAAAGGAATTTAGAGCTCGTCAAATCAGCTCGGAGCCATCTTTTTCCTTTCAGGCGGACCTGGAGCCGGAGGGGGAAAGGATCGATTTTAAAAAAGTGGCTGATTTTTATAAAATGAACCTCTTGGGTTTTCCATTCCGAACCCGCCGAAACAACCCTTTTTCCTTAAAAGTGGAAGAAGGGCGTAAATCATTCGGCGAGTCGACGAGAGGGCTGTCCCGATCAGAGATGGACAGCGAAATATCCCGATGTTTTAACTGTGGAACCTGCACGCAATGCGACCTCTGTTTCTTGATTTGTCCGGATCTTTCCATCAGCAAGGTCAAAGAGAACGGATACCGTCTTAAGAGCGATTACTGTAAAGGATGCGGCATGTGCGTTTCGAGCTGCCCCCGGCAGGTTATCGATATGGGTGAGGTTTGATGAGACAGCTTCTCTCCGGCAACTATGCCATCGCCGAGGCCGTACGTCTGGCCCGGGTCCAGTTTGTGGCTGCATACCCGATTACGCCTCAAACCCCTATCTACGAAAAACTGTCCGAGATGGAAAATGAAGGCCGTATGACGGCCATGATGATGCGCACCGAATCGGAGCATTCGGCCATGGCGGCCTGCATTTCAGCCTCTTTGACCGGGGTGCGCACCTTTACGGCCACCGCCTCCCAGGGATTGGCCTTGATGCACGAGATGCTCCACTTTGCTTCAGGAAACAGGGTCCCTATTGTCATGGCCAATGTCAACCGGGTTTTAGCCGTGCCCTGGGCCTTTGGAAGCGATCAGTCGGACAGCCTTTCCCAGCGGGATACCGGCTGGATGCAGTTTTACTGCGAGGACGGGCAAGAGGCCCTGGATACGGTCATTCAGGCCTATAAGATCGCTGAGGCGATCATGCTGCCGGTCATGGTCTGTATCGACGGTTTTTTTACTTCCCATTTTATCGAACCTCTGGAGATACCGGATCAGGAGGTTGTCGATGCTTTTCTGCCTCAAGCGGAAATCATAAATCGGTTCGACATTCATAACCCGGCTTATGTCTCCAACGTGGTTAGCCCGGCTCAGTTCATGACCTATCGACAAAGAAGTTTTGAAGACATGGAGAAGGCCAAAGAATTCATCCGCCAGACCGACAAGTTTTATCGTCAGAAGGTGGGCCGCGGGTATGGAATGGTTGAAGCCGTAAACGTTGAGGGGGCGGAAATCGTCCTGGTTACCAGCGGAGCCATGACCAGCACCGCCCGGGTGGCCATAGAAACACTCCGGGCCAAAGGATATCGGGCCGGTTTACTAAAAATAAAGGCCTTTAGACCGTTCCCTTGGCAGGAAGTCCAAGACCTTTTAGGGTCCGTCCCCAAAGTAGCTGTGGTGGACCGCAATATCTCCATTGGAAAAGAGGGGATCTTTTGTCAGGAATTAAAGGCCGCCCTTTATGCCTTGAAACAGAGGCCGATGATACAAGGATATATCGCCGGGTTGTGTGGCGATGATGTCTCACCCGAGATGCTCGAAGAGATAGCCGTTAAAACGCTCCGCATGGATGATCCGGAAAATCTGCCGGTTTGGGTGGGATAGTGAATAGTAGTCAGTGAATAGAGAAAAGTGAATAGTTATGGGAAAAAACGACTTCTAAGGATTAAAAATATGGTCAAATTGTATGGGATTAGCAAACATTATTTATAGAAACGATTACTGCTTCAAGAAAATGTTTTTCACCGTTAACTGTTCACTATTCACTAACTACTAGTGAGCACATTAAAAACAAATGACCACTACTACTAATAAACTCGAAACGGAATACATGCGTTCCGGGCACATGGCCTGTCCCGGATGCGGGGTGGCCACGACCATGCGCCTGGTTTTAAAGGTCCTGGGAAAAAAAACCATCGTGGTCATCATCCCTTCCTGTGTGGGGGTGATCAGCGCGGCCTATCCCCACAGCACCATGACCGTCCCTTGTTTTCACTCCGCCTTCGAAATCGCCGCTCCCACCGCCGCCGGGATAGCCAGGGCCCTGAAGATCAAAGGCCAGGAGGATACCACCGTTCTGGCCTTTGCCGGCGACGGCGGCACGTTTGACATTGGTCTTCAGGCACTCTCCGGGGCAGCCGATCGCAATGAAAACTTTATCTATGTCTGCCTGGACAATGAAGGCTATATGAATACGGGCATTCAATCCAGTTCAGCCACTCCGGAAAATGCCTGGACCATGACCACACCGGCCGGAAGGAAAGGCAAGAAAAAACAATTTATGGAGATCATTGCCGCTCACCGGATGCCCTATGCCGCCACCGCCTCTCTGGGATATCCCCAGGACCTGATGGCCAAGATCCAGAAGGCCAAAGACCTTAAGGGAACCCGGTTTATTCATACCTTGACCCCCTGTCCGACAGGCTGGCGGATGGCGGAAAAATTGACCGTTAAATCGGCCATGCTGGCCGTTGAAACTAATCTTTTTCCTTTATACGAAATTATCGACGGGACCCAATTTCGTATTACGCACGACCCTAAGGGTCTCCCGGTTAGTGAATATCTAAAAATTCAGGGCCGCTACCGTCATTTGAGCCCTATGGAGATCCACGGCATTCAGAAAGAAGCTGATGAACAATGGGAAAGGTTGCAAGCCAGGGCGGGGGGCTGTTAAGACCCTTAGACCTGAGGCGAGAGTTTCGTAAATCTAGGTTATGAAAAAGCTGGTTATTCAAGATAGCGAGACTATCCGAAAAAAAGTCTACACTTATGTGCGGGATCAAATCCTCAGCGGACGGATTACCCCTAATCATCGTCTGATCGAGACCAAGATCGCCCAAGAAATCGGCACCTCCCGTACACCTGTACGCGAGGCCTTGCATAATCTGGAAATGGAAGGGTTGGTTCAGGCCATTCCCAGAATCGGCTACCGGGTTAAAGGGATCAGCGCCCAGGAAGTGGAAGAAATCTGCGAAATCCGATCGGTCATAGAAGGGCTGGCCGCGCGTTGGGCCTTGGAAAAGGCGCCGGATAAGGCGGTCAAAGACTTAAAAAGGAATATTTCTTTAACCAAAGCCAAGATCTCCCAGGGAGAGATCCGGGCCTTTATCGACTTGGATGCCCAATTTCATGAAATTATCGCCCGGTGCAGCGGGAGTACCCGATTACTGGAAATGTCGCAATCCTTACGAGGTCATATGCTGCGATACCGGGTCCAGAGTATTTTTTCAGAGGAGACCGTTCAACAGGCCTTAAAGGGGCACCTGAAAATTCTCCAGGCCATCGAAAAAGGTGAGGCCGCCGAGGTCTTGCAGGCCATGCAGCAGCACTTGGAAGAATCAAAGCAATCCATTTTACGGCATGCCTTGAAGAAAGAAGAATGAGACGAGGAAAG